>Ga0185299_10000169_pt1 | contig 202641 bp, 171 predicted proteins | sample PaiPotPPA55metaG_FD_128002 | JGI IMG/M metagenome (GOLD analysis project Ga0185299, IMG submission 128002) | Iron sulfur acid spring bacterial and archeal communities from Banff, Canada, to study Microbial Dark Matter (Phase II) - Paint Pots PPA... ...
CGGGTCGATGGATGTGGAGAACGGGGTCTTCAAGATCAAGGCCGCGAACGGTGCCACCCTGGCCGGCACCCAGCTCGAGTTCCGGGTCGATGATTTCGAGTTCCCGATCGCGGCGAATATCGCCGATCACACCGCGACCCTGACTCCGCAGCTCGATGTGGCGCACGCGGTCTATAAGCCGGTGGATCTGCCGTATCAGAACACTGCGCCGTGGAAGTCCCCGTACGACCGGGAGCAGGCGGCCTGGAACCGGATGAAGGACACCGTGGCGACCGGTGCCACGGTCGGCACCCTGGTCGGTGGTTTGACCGGTGGCGCGATCGGCTGTGTGCTGGGCGGTATCGCGGGCGCGACCGTGTCCGCGGCGGCGATCGTGGGGTTGTTCGGTGCGTTCATTCCGGCTGCGGCGATCGGCTGCTTGGGTGGCATCATCGCGGTGGGTGCGCTGGGTACTTTGGCGGGTCAGTTGCTGGTGACCGCGCCGGTGGCGATCCTGGCGGGTATCCAGTACTTCACCACGATCAACGCACCCTTCACCCCCGCAAAGTAATTCGTCATCGATCACCCCGCCCGGGTGCAGCCGGGCGGGGTAATCGGTATTCGACAGCGCTCCTTTCGATCCCGCTGCGCGTAACCCGTGAGCAAATTCCGTGCTCGCGCAATCGTCATGTATGACCTCCACCGCACCCCATACCCTCGACGGGCACGAACTCGACGAGATCTTCGCGCCCGTCTTCGATCGGATCGCCGCCGGCGCGGTCCAGCGCGAGATCGACCGCCGCCTACCGTACGAGGAGGTCGGCTGGTTGCGTGCGGTCAACTTCGGGGCACTGCGGGTGCCCGTCGAATTCGGCGGATACGGCGTCAGCGTGCGTCAGCTGTTCGGGCTGCTGATCGACCTCGCGGCGGCCGAATCCAATCTGCCGCAGGCACTTCGGGTGCATTTCGCCTTCGTCGAGGACCAGCTGCTCGCCGCTGACGGCCCGGCCCGGGAGCGGTGGCTGCGCGCCGTCGCCGACGGTGCGCTGGTCGGCAATGCGATCACCGAACCGGGCGCCGGCGCCGTGGATCGTTACCGGACGACCCTCACTCCGGACGGACCGGACTGGCGGTTGAACGGCGTCAAGTCCTACAGCACCGGATCGCTGTACGCGGACTACATTCTCGTCGCGGCCGATCGTGACGGCGAGCGGGTGGCCGCGCTGGTCGACGCCGCGGCCCACGGCGTGCGGCAGCACGACGACTGGGATGGCTTCGGACAACGCCTGACGGCGAGCGGCACGACCGAATTCGATGACACTCCGGTCGCCGCCGACCGGATCCTGGGACCTGGCTACGGCGTCGCCGGACCCACCTACGCCACCGCCTATCTGCAGCTGGTGCAGCTGGCGGTGCTCGCCGGGATCGCCCGCCGGGCCGAGGCCGACGTCCGGGCCTGGGTGAGCGAGCGCACGCGCACCTACACCCATGCCGCGGCCGATCTGCCGCGCCGGGATCCGTTGGTGCAGCAGGTGATCGGCCAGCTCTCGGCCGCGGCCTTCACCGCACGAGCCGCTGTGCTCGAGGTCGCCGATCGCCTCGATGCGGTGCTCGCCGCCGGTGCGAGCGACGATACCGAGCTGGCGGCACTGGAACTCGCGTCGGCGCAGGCTCAACTCGGCGTGATCGATATCGTGCTGGCCGCCACCACGCGCCTGTTCGAGGTGGGTGGCGCCTCGATTGTGTCCGAACGGCTTCGGCTGGACCGGCATTGGCGTAACGCCCGCACCATTTCGGTGCACAATCCGGCCATCCAGAAGGCCCGCGCCATCGGCGATCACCTGCTCAACGGGACGGATCTGCCGTACGCGTGGAGCGCCGGTGCGCGCGTATCGCAGGAGGCGACGAAATGAGTCGCCGGATCAGGTTCAATGCCTTCGATATGAACTGCGTCGCCCACCAATCTCCCGGACTGTGGCGGCATCCGGAGGACCAGTCACATCGGTATACCGACCTGCGCTACTGGACCGATCTGGCGCAACTCCTCGAGCGCGGGCGATTCGACGGAATTTTCATCGCCGATGTGCTCGGCACCTACGACGTCTACGGCGGCGACGATACCGCCGCGCTGCGCCAGGGCGCCCAGATTCCGCTGTCCGATCCGCTACTGCTCGTCTCGGCAATGGCGGCGGCCACCATGCATCTGGGCTTCGGCATCACGACCGGTACCGGTTTCGAACACCCGTATCCGTTCGCACGCAGGCTCTCCACGCTCGACCATCTGACCGGCGGGCGGATCGGATGGAATGTGGTGACCGGCTATCTGCCCTCGGCCGCACGGAATTTCGGCGCGGCGGATCAGCTGGACCACGACGAACGGTACAACCAGGCCGACGAATACCTCGAGGTGCTGTACAAGCTGTGGGAGGGTTCATGGGAGGAGGATGCGGTGGTGCGCGATGCCGCCGCGGGTGTGTACGTCGACCCCGCCAAGGTGCATCACATCGGGCACCACGGTAGGCACTTCACGGTGCCCGGAATTCACCTCTCCGAACCCTCGCCGCAGCGCACGCCGGTCATCTACCAGGCGGGAGCCTCACCGCGGGGCTCGCGGTTCGCCGCCCAGAACGCGGAGGCGATCTTCGTCGCGGCCCCCTCGAAACGAGTACTGGCACAGACCACCTCGCACATCCGGGCGGAGTTGACCACGGCCGGGCGCGATCCGTACGGCGCCCGCGTCTACGCGCTGGCCACCATCATCACCGCCGAGACCGACGCGGCCGCCGAGCGCAAGCATCGGGAATACCTCGAATACGCCAGCGTCGAGGGCGGGCTGGTGTTTATGTCCGGCTGGATGGGCATCGACCTGTCGGGGTATGACCTGGACGATCCGATCGGGCAGGTGCACAGCAACGCGATTCAGTCCGCCGTGGCGGCCTTTCAGGAATTCGACGACGACGGCAGGCAGTGGACGGTGCGCGATATCGGGCGCTGGGCCGGAATCGGCGGCATGGGGCCGGTTTTCGTGGGTTCCGGCGAGACGGTCGCCGATCAGCTGCAGCAATGGGTCGCCGATACCGATGTGGACGGGTTCAATCTCGCCTACGCGATAACCCCGGGAAGTTTCGAAGATGTTGTACGGCACGTAATTCCGGTATTGACCGCGCGCGGCGTCTATCCGGCGGAATATACCCCCGGAACCCTGCGCAACGCGCTGTTCGGCGCGGGCGACCGGTTGCCCGCGGAGCATCGCGGCGCGCGGTATCGACTGGGCGGGCCGGGGTCCACGGCATTGCCGGGCTCGGTGCGGCGACCGGAGGTGGTCGCCGCACCGGGGCTATGAGCCGAACTCACCACACGTGGCAGCGCCCGTCCTGGTGACCCCACTGGTCGTGCTCGTTGGTGTGCCAGCGGCCGTGGCGGTCGCAGTGCCAGTCGCTGTGCCAGGGGTCGTGCGGGTCGGACCAGCCGGGACGGCCGAATCCGCCCCAGTCGGAGCCGGGGGGCTGCTGGTGCACCGGTATGGGAGCCGCCGCCAGGGCGGATCCCATGGCCGGGGCTGCCACCAGGGCTCCCGTGGACACCGCGATGAACAGCGTACTGAAAAGCCTCTTTTTCACAGTCGATCCTTTCGTGTGCCTGCGATCCAGTGGATCGAAACCATTGCAGGTCGAAACGGTCGAGAAAGATAGAACAATCAGCCGATTCACAGAGTACTCCAACCTCGTCAATTGGTTCTCGGTGATCGCAATGCTCTGCGGCGCGGCGCGGGCCGCGCAGAATTTCGTTATGACGATACAGAATTCAACACGAACGGCCGCGATCATCGGTGCCGGGCAGACCGGCGTCACCGCCGCACTCGGCCTGCTGGTCGCAGGTTTCGAGGTGACTGTATACAGCGACCGAGATCAGCGCAGCCTGCGTGACGACGTCCCCGCGACCGGAACGGCGCTGGAATTCGGCGAGGCGCAGGCCGCCGAGGCGGCGCTCGGCCTGGATACCTATGTCGATCGCGCGCCGCGCCATACCGGGCTCAGCGTGCGCATCGCCGGTCCCGAGAACGCCGAATTGATCGCCTTCGACGGAAATTTTGACGGATATGCCGGTGTCGCGGTCGATACCCGCCTCAAGGCCGACGAGCGATTGACCGCATTCCGGGAACGGGGCGGGCGATTCGCCGTGGATGCGGTCACGCCCGGCACGCTCGATGCGATCGCCGCTCGTAACGAACTGACCCTCGTCGCCACCGGCCGGGGTGGGCTGGCGGACCTGTTCGCCATCGACCCGGTCCGCACCGTGTATGCCGCGCCGCAGCGCAGCCTGCTGACCGTCACCGTGACCGGACTCGGTTATGGCCCCGAGGTTTTCGCGCATCGCAGCCCGGAAGGCGGTGCGCACAGCGGGTTTTCCATCCTCGCCGAGCAGGGGGAGGCCTGGTGGGGGCCGTATCTGCATAAGGATGCGGGGCCCTCGTGGGCCTTCCTGGGCTGGGCGCGTCCGGGCAGCGACTGGGAGAGACGGTTCGCCGCCGCGGATTCCGCGGAGACCGCGCACCGGATCGTGCTCGATCTGTATCGCGACTACATCGATTGGGATCTACCGGAAGTTCTTGCCACACAACCAATTGCCGAAGATCCACACTCCTGGTTGAAGGGTGCGGTCCGGCCGGTCGTGCGATCCGGGGCCGGGGCGACCGCGAGTGGGCATGTGGTGGCCGCGCTCGGGGATTCCGCCGTGGCCTACGACCCGATCGCCGGGCAGGGTGCGCAGAGCGGGCTGATTCAGGCGCAGCGGCTGGTCGCGGCCGCGGCGGCGCACGAGGGACCGTTCGACCGGGGGTGGATCGAGGCCCGATACGCCGAATTTCTGCGCGCCCGCTCCGATGCGGCGAGCCAGGTAACCCGCCTGTTCCTCAGCGACCCCGAATTCGCCGATATCGGCGGCCGGTTCTTCGCCGCGGCCGCGGTGGATCCCCAGTTCGCCACGGCGCTGGTCGGTCTGCTGCATCGCCCCCAGCCCTTCGGCCGCATCGAATCCGTCGCGGCGGCAGATGGTTTCATCAGGGCGACCTCGGGTGTCGACGCCGACACCCTGCTGGGCCGGTTCGAGCCCGCCGGACGCTTCGCCCGCTCGCGGTACGGCGGCGCGACCACACGGGCCTAGGCGATGCGATCGCAGCGATTCAAACCCTCGTGCCGAACCGTCCCGGGTGCTGAAGTGAGGGGGCACCGGGGGCGGAACGACACCGCAGATACGCCAAGGGATATCACTGGGAGCAGACGTGAGTACCGAAAATATTGCCGAGAAAACCCAATTCGCGTACTGGGTGCCCAATGTCAGTGGCGGCCTGGTCACCAGCGATATCGAGCAGCGCACTGGCTGGGACTTCGAGTACAACAAGAAGCTGGCCCGCACCGCGGAGCAGAACGGCTTCGACTACGCCCTGTCCCAGGTGCGCTACACCGCATCGTACGGCGCGGAATTTCAGCACGAGTCGACGTCGTTCAGCCTGGCGCTGCTCGGCGCGACCGAGCGGCTCAAGGTCATCGCGGCTATTCACCCCGGATTGTGGCATCCGGCGGTGCTCGCCAAATTCGGGGCCACCGCCGATCATCTGTCCGGCGGCCGGTTCGCGATCAACGTCGTCTCGGGCTGGTTCGCCGGCGAATTCAAGGCGCTGGGCGAGCCGTGGCTCGAACATGACGAACGGTACCGGCGCAGCGCCGAGTTCCTCGAGGTGATCCGCAAGATCTGGACCGAGGATGCGGTCGACTACGCCGGTGACTTCTACCGGATTCGCGACTTCACCCTCAAACCCAAGCCGCTCAATACCGCCGCCCGGCCGAATCCCGAACTGTTCCAGGGCGGCAATTCCGCCGCCGCCCGCCGCAACGGCGGTCGCCATGCCGATTGGTACTTCTCCAACGGCAAGGATTTCGACGGCGTCACCGAGCAATTGGACGATGTGCGTGCGGTGGCCCGCGAGCACAATCGGGAGGTGAAGTTCGGGCTCAACGGATTCATCATCGCCCGCGATACCGAACGGGAGGCGCGCGACACCCTCCGGGAGATCATCGACAAGGCGAATCACCCTGCCGTGCAAGGGTTTCGTGATGCGGTGCAGCAGGCGGGGCCGTCGACCGCGGATCGCAAGGGCATGTGGGCCGATTCGACGTTCGAGGATCTGGTGCAGTACAACGACGGCTTCCGGACCGGTTTGATCGGCACGCCGGAACAGATCGCCGAGCGCATCGTCGCCTACCGCGACCTCGGGGTCGATCTGATCCTGGCCGGGTTCCTGCACTTCCAGGAGGAGGTCGAATACTTCGGCAGCCGGATATTGCCGCTGGTCCGGGAATTGGAGGCGCAGCGCGCCCCGGCGGCGGTGGCGGGCTGATGTCCGCCCCGCCGCGGCCGTCGTCCGGGGTCGATACGCCGGCGGCCGAGCGCATCACCTCCGCCGACCAGGCGCTCCGGGTGGCCGCCAAGCTCTCGGTGGAGTTCGCGGTCGGGGCCGCACAACGAGATCGGTTGCGGCAGTTGCCATATCGAGAGATCGAGCGGTTGGCGGCCACCGGCCTGCTGGCCGTCACGGTGCCCGCCCGATTCGGCGGCCTCGACCTCGCACCGAGTGCGCTGGCCGAGGTGTTGCGGATACTCGCGGTGGCGGATCCGAATATCGCGCAGATCCCGCACAGCCACTTCGTCTACGTGAACCTGCTGCGGCTGGCGGGATCCGAGCAGCAACGGCGGCGATACTTTGCGCAGGTGCTCGATGGCGCGCAGATCGCCAACGCGCAGTCCGAGCGCGGCGGCGCCACCGTCGCGCAGGTGACGACCACGGTGCGCCCGTCGGGCGCGCGGCTGCGTCTCGACGGCACCAAGTTCTACTGCACCGGTTCGCCTTTCGCCGGGCTGCTGGCGGTACTGGCCGGCCTCGACGACCCGGACGGGCGCAGCGGCCTGGCCCCGGGGGAGTACATCGTCTACCTGCCCGCCGACACCCTCGGCGTGCGGATCGTCGATGACTGGAATGCGCTGGGGCAGCGCACAACCGGCAGCGGCACGATCGGTTTCGATGGTGTACTGGTCGACCCCGATCAACTGGTTGCCCGCTCCGGCGCGGTGCGCGCGCCGACCGGGTACGGTGCGCTGGCGCAGCTGCTGCACGCCGCGATCGATACCGGCATCGCGCGCGGAGCGCTCGGTGCGGCAGTGGAATTCGTCCGCACCCGTAGCCGGCCGTGGTTCGAGGCCGGGGTGGATCGGGCCGCCGACGACCCGTTGGTGATTCAGCGCGTCGGCGAGCTGGCGGTCGCCGTCACCGCCGCCGAGGCCACCCTGACCGCCGCCGGTCTGGCCGTCGACGCCGCGACCGGATCGACAGCCGCCGGGTCCGATCACGTGGCCCGGGCATCGCTTGCCGTCGCCTCGGCCAAGATCGTCGCCGACCGGGCGGCCAACGAGGTGTCCGCGGCACTGTTCGAGGTGGGCGGAACCCGCAGCGCGGCCGCAGATCTGAACCTGGACCACTTCTGGCGCAACGCCCGCACCCACACCCTGCACGATCCGGTGCGCTGGAAGTACCAGCACCTGGGCCGCGCCCTTCTCCACGACACCCCGCCGCCGCTGCACGGAGTGTTGTGATCGGTTCCTGCGAGAGGTTGCTCATGTCCGAACTGAACGACATCCACGCGGATGGTGCCGGGTTGCGCCGGGCGTTCGCATCGTTTCCCAGCGGCGTCGTGGCCGTATGCGCCGAAATCGGTGGTACGCCATACGGATTGGCGGTGAGCACCTTCGTGCCGGTATCGCTGGACCCGCCACTGGTGTCGTTCTGCGTGCAGAACAGCTCCACGACGTGGCCGCGGCTGAACGCGGCCAGCCATCTGGGGTTGAGCCTGCTGGGCATCGACCAGCGGGACGCCGCACGCGCCCTGGCGTCCCGCACCGGGGACCGATTCGCGGGCCTGGAGCTGCGGCGCGGCGCAGGTCACGCGGTCTTCGTCGAGGGCGCATCGGCATGGATCGAGGGCACGATCGACACGCAGATTCCCGCGGGCGACCACCATGTGGTCATCCTGCGCATCCGCCGCCTCGCCACCCGCGACGACGTGGATCCCCTGGTATTCCACGGCAGTCGATTCCGGAGCCTGCATGACGAGCAGGTGCACACCGTCGCGGGGTAGCCCACCCTACGCATCGGATCAGTAGGGATGCGCCGGGCGGAAGCACAGCCTGCGGCGCGGCCCGGCGCCGGGTTCGGTGTGCGCGATCACCGCCGCGGCCAGACCGCGCGCGATGAGGTTGTGGCGCTGCATGTCCTGGCTGAGCCCGTCGAGGTGGATGAGGGTGTGCTGGATGAGCGCCGGGGTGATATCGGGCGGATCGGTGCACGCGGTCCGGTAGGACGCGACGGCCCGGGGGTCCTCGGTGAGGGCGGCCAGGCCGCCCAGGCGCACCCGCTGTGTCATGCCCTCCCAGAGGCGTGACTGTTCCGCGGTGTCGACCGTGCGCCGCCCGCCGCGGTAGTCCAGATCCCGCAGAATGTTGTCCGCGGGCTTACCGAGGCGGGTCTCACACACCACCGCCCAGAGCGCGCACAGCCAGCTCAGGCCGCGCAGGATCCGGATCAGATCCCGCGCATCGCGCAGCGCGAGGTACGCATCGGCCGCCGCCTGGGTGGCCGTGTCCTCCCACTGGAATACCAACGACTCGAGCTCCACCAGGAATTCCCCCGGTAGCTCGGCGGCGTCGGGGCGCGCGATCACAACCGCCCGCCGCGACACCGGATCCCGCAGTTCGATCATCTCCGGATCGTCCGTGGGCACCCAGTCGTGCTGCGAATCCACGCTCATTCCCATGCGCCCTCAGGTCGATGCGACGGGACAACCGGTGCTATTCGCCCCTCCGCATTGAGCCACGAATTATTGAGGCGTGCAAGCAAAAAGCCCGCGACCCGGTGGGTAAGGCCGCGGGCTCCGCTCGGGGGCGGCGCCTGGGAGGCGAGGGCGCCGTCAGGGTTGGCCGGTGAGGACCGCGGTCAGCGCGTCGATGTATGGCTGCCCGCCCATGACCGCGCCGCCGGCCAGGGCGCCGACGAGCAGTCCGATCGGGCCGGTGAGCCAGCTCAGGAAGAACAAGCCGACGACCGCGCCGATCAGCCCCCCCAGCACCCCGCCGAGGACCATGCCGACGACGTTCTGGTTGAGCTCGTTCATGAGCCGGGCCATGGAGCTGACCGGTTGCAGCTCGCCGATGTCCTTGGCGCTGCGCGCCTTCGGCGTCAGCACCAGTTGATGGCCGTCGGCGCTGATCTGCTGAGCGAGATGCACCGTGCCGCCGTCGGCCTTGTACGCCAGCGGCACCCTGACGAGGGTGGTGCCGTTGCCGGACTGCAGGTCGACCTCGGTGTCGTTGCGCGCCAGTTCGAATCGGCCGCTGTCGACGACGGTGGTGAGCTTGCGGGATAGATCCGACAGCGTGGCGTGGTAGGTGACGCCCTGGTCGATGCCGGATGCGGAGATTTGCTTGGCGGGTGCGGGGGCACGTGACGTCGGTGGGCTCGAGTTCGCCGTCCCCGCGGCGATACCCACCGCCGCGACCGCGAACAAGGCGGTAGCGGCGAATTTGCCGAACTTCATTCAGGTTTCCTTCAGAACAGACCGCCGGCACGGACTGGCCGGACGGCAGATCACTCTATCGCGTCGGAAGCCTGTTGCCAGGGTCGAGTATTGGCGATACCGTCGCGGGCATCGTTGTGGAATTGTTATCCGGAATCCCGTCGGGTGGGATCGAGTAAAAATGTGCAGCTTCACAATTCGCGTCCGCAGTCGCAGGTGGTGTATGCACTGTGGGGTCGCAAAATAAAAATGCTCAAATTCGGATCTCGCGATTCAGGTCCGAAGCGTTACAGCTCTGGAGGACAGGTTCGTGCCGCGTCGACGTGTCAACGCTGGAATCGTCCTGGTGGGCTTCGTAGTTGCCTCCGGATTGGCGATGGCGTGCCTGATCTTTGCCGCGCTGTCGATGAGCGGCCACCACACCCGCACCACGACCGTGAACGCGGCGGCGACGACAACCCCCGAGGCGACCCCTGAGACCATCGCGGCCCCGGTATCGGCGCCGACGACGTCCGCGGCGCCGAAATCCCTCGTGACCCGCGCGACCAGCGCCGCCCCCCTGCCCACGCTGTCGACCGCCGCGTCACCCACGACGACGACCACCACCACCGCCGCGAGCTCGACGACCGCCGCCCCCGCCGCGGCGCAGGTCGCCGCCGGTGACTGCGTCGCCGCCGGATCGCTGGCCAAAACCGCGTGCGGCAGTACGAGTTCGGCATACCGGGTGACCAGCACGGGCGGTCAATGCCCGAGCGATTCCGATCGGTCGGTGCCCCAGACCCTGCCCGGCGGCGCCACGAACAACCTGTGCATGGACACCGATTGGGAAGTCGGGCGCTGCATGTCGATGAGCGGCGGGGCCCCCACCCCGGCCTCCTGCGATGCCTCGACTCCGGGGCTGGTGCGGGTGCAGGGCATCAAGCAGGGCACCGCCGACGTGAATACCTGCACCGATGCCAACCGTGGCGTGGTCTACAAGCAGCGGCAGTTCGTCGTCTGCGTGGTCCAGCAGTGACCGAAATCACTCAGTGTCTGATGGCGGCACTTCTGAGGGCCCGCCGGTGCGCTGCTGGGCGTCGAGTACCCGACTGAACTGCCGGTTCGCCAGCCGCATCGCGATCTCGTACGGCAGCGCGAACTTTCGGGCAAACCAGTACCCCAGCCGGATGTCGGCGGAGGTGTGCACGAGAAAGCGATTGTGCTTGACGCCGTCGATGATTCGATCGGCGACCCGTTCCGGGGTGGCGGCATGCCCCTCGAACATGCCGATCAACCGCCGCACTCGCGGGTCGTCGCGATCGATGCCGATAATTTGCGCGGTGCCCACCAGTGGTGTGCGCACCGCGCCTGGGACCACCAGGCTGACCCCGATGTGGTGGCGCTCCAGATCGAACCGCAGCACCTCCGAGATGCCGCGCAGGCCGAATTTGCTGGCGCTGTACGCAGCGTGCCAGGGCAGCGCGAGCAGCCCCGCCGCGGAGGAGACGTTGACCAGGTGCCCGCCGCGCCCGGCCCGCACCATCGGCGGCAGGAAGTTCTCGATGATGTGGATGGGGCCCATCAGATTGACATCGACGATCGAACGCCAGTGCCGATGTTCGAGGTTCTCCACGGTGCCCCAGATGGCGATGCCCGCGACATTCATCACCACATCGAGGCTGGCGTGTTCCCGGTGAATGTCGTTCGCCCACAGCGTGACCGCGTCGTAGTCGGAGATGTCCAGCGCCCGCTCGGCCAGGACCTCGCCGCCGGCCGCGCGCACCAGTGCGACGGTCTCCGTGAGCCCCCCGGCGGCGATATCGGTCAGAAACAGCCGGGCGCCCTCGCGCGCGGCCGCCAGGGCGGTTGCCCGGCCGATGCCGCTGGCCGCGCCGGTGATGAGACATAGGCGGCCGGTCAGGTCTTTCATGCGCGGACTCCTCGGAACTCGGGAACAACGGTGTTCACCTCTGGTATTGCGAACAACAGTGTACATAGGAGCGCCTGCCGATCGTGATTCTCCGGTGTTATACGGGAAAGCCCCGGCCAACAGTTGAATTCACGCTGATCCGGAGTGCGGACTTGCCGCGGCGGTTTCTCTAGCGTCGAAGATGCGGCAGGGTGCTTCCCGCCCGGATCGACGGAGGACTTCATGAGCACTGCGGCGCGCACCGGCGGGCCCGGAGGCGGCAGCCTGCGTAACCACGTAGGGCCCTCGGAAGCGCCGCCATTAAATACTGCGGCACGCATAGGCGGGCCCCCCGAAGCGCCGCCGTCGATCGATGCTCCGGCAGTGCCGGAAACCGCCGAGGGCGCGCTGCCGGTCGCCCGCACCCGGCACCCCTGGCGCTGGCTGGCCGCGGCGATCGCGCTGGTGTTGCTGGCGCAGTTCGCGCACGGGCTGGCCACCAATCCGGGCTGGGATTGGCCCACATTCGGGCGCTACTTCACCGCGAGCTCGGTGATCGCAGCCCTGCAGGTCACCCTCGAGCTGACCCTCTGGGGAACCCTGTTCGGATTCCTGCTGGGCACCCTGGTTGCCATGGCGCGGATGTCGAAAATTCCTGTGCTGCAGGTGATCGCTTGGGCGTATGTGTGGGCGTTCCGGTCGATACCGCTGATCGTGCAGCTGCTGTTCTGGTTCAACATCGCGTATCTGTACAAGCGATTGTCGTTCGGAATCCCTTTCGGCCCCGCACTGTTCAGCTTCGATGTGAACGGGGTGATCAGCGGCTTCAGTGCCGCGGTCATCGGGCTGGCGCTGCATCAGGCCGCCTATTCGGCCGAGATCATCCGCGCCGGAATCATTTCGGTGGATCCCGGACAGCTCGAGGCGGCCAAATCACTGGGGTTGCCGTGGCGGCGCCAGTTCTTCACCATCGTTGCGCCCCAGGCGATGCGGGGCATTCTGCCCAATGCCGCCAACGAGGTGATCAGCCTGTTCAAGGGCACCTCGATCGTCTCGGTGATGGCGATCGCGGAGCTGTTCTATCAGGTGCAGGTGATCTACGGCCGCAGCGGCCGGGTCGTGCCGCTGCTGATGGTGGCGACGGTCTGGTACATCGTGCTCACCGGCGTGCTGAGCGTCGCGCAGTACTACATCGAACGGCATTTCGCGAAGGGTGCCGCGCGGGATCTGCCGCCGACGCCGTGGCAGCGGGTGCGCGGTGCGATCGAGGAGATTACCGGGGAGCGGCGATGAGCGAGCGTACGGAACGGTCGGGCTTCGCGGTCGAACTACGCGGAGTCCACAAGTATTTCGGCACCCACGAGGTGCTGTGCGGGGTCGACCTGGCGGTGCGTCCCGGCGAGGTGACGGTGATCCTGGGCCCGTCCGGGTCGGGTAAATCGACCCTGCTGCGCACCATCAACCATCTGGAGAAGGTGGACGCCGGCACCGTGCGGGTGGGCGGCGAACTGGTTGGCTATCGCCGCAAAGGGGCCAGGCTGCACGAGCTGAGCGAACGCGAGATCCTGCGCCGGCGTGCGCATATCGGATTCGTCTTCCAGAATTTCAACCTGTTCCCGCACCTCACGGTGCTGGAAAACGTTGCGCTCGCGCCGGTGTCCGCGCAGCGCCGGCCTCGCGCGGAGGTGGAGGCCGAGGCGGTGCGGCTGCTGGAGCGGGTCGGACTGGCCGATAAGGCGGGCGAGTACCCGCGCCGGCTCTCGGGCGGGCAGCAACAGCGGGTGGCGATCGCGCGCGCCCTGGCCCTGCGCCCCGGGGTGGTGCTGTTCGACGAGCCGACCTCCGCGCTGGACCCCGAACTCGTCGGCGAGGTGCTCGATGTGATCCGCGGACTGGCCCGGGACGGATCCACGCTGGTGATCGTCACGCACGAGATCGGCTTCGCCCGGGAGGTGGCCGACACCGTGGTGCTGATGGATTGCGGCCGGATCGTCGAACAGGGACCGCCGGCCCAGGTGCTGGACCGGCCCGCCAATCCCCGCACGAAAGCCTTTCTGGCACATGTTCTCTGACCCGAGGAGAGAGGCTGCCTTCGCATGAAAATCCTGTTGCTGACCCTCATTACCCATCAACCCGATCCGGTGACCGGTGATACCGAGACCGCGGCCCAGCGCCTGCGGCGGGTGGTCGATACCGCCCGGCTGGCCGAGGAACTCGGCTATGACGGCTTCGCGGTCGGTGAGCGGCACGAGGATCCGTTCATCTCCGCTGCGCCGCCGGTGGTGCTGAGCCACATTGCGGCGGTGACCTCACGCATCGCGTTGTTTACCGGCGTGACCACGCTGAGCCTGCTCGACCCGGTGCGGGCCTTCGAGGACTATTCGACCCTGGACAATCTGTCCGGCGGGCGCCTGGAGCTCATCATCGGTAAGGGCAACGGCGCGGCACAGGCCAAGCTGTTCCATGTCACCGAGCAGGACCAGTGGGAACGCAATCGCGAAGGGTACGAGCTGTTCCGGCGGCTCTGGGACAGCGACGAGGTCACCTGGGTCGGCCGGTTCCGACCCTCGCTCGCCGAGGCCAAGGCGTTGCCGCGGCCGCTGCAACCGCGATTGCGAATCTGGCACGGCAGCGCGACCAGCCGCGAGTCGGTGGAATTGGCTGCGCGGGCGGGCGATCCGCTGTTCTCCGCCAACGTCACCAATCCGATCGAACCCTATGCCGAGCTGATCGCGCACTATCGGGAACGATGGGCCGCCTACGGCCACGACCCGGCCGACGCCCTGGTCGGCGCGGGCACGGCAGGGTTCTATGTCGCCCCGCAATCGCAGGAGGCGGTACGGGCGTACCGGCCGATATTCGACGCGCGCCAGGCCTTCGCGCGTAAGCATGGACTTCCCAGCATCTTTCATTCTGTCGAGGACTTCGTCGAGCGCAGTTCCGCACTGATCGGCAGCCCGCAGCAGGTGCTGGAGAAGGTGCTGCGGTATCACGAGCGGTTCGGGCACGAGGTGATCCATTTCGGTGCGGACGGTGACGGGCTCACCGCCCGGCAGCACCGCGCGAGCCTCGAGCTGTTTCAGGCCGCGGTGGCGCCGGTGCTACGGGATCGGATCGCGAGCCGGCCGCTCGGCGCCGAGCGCTACCCGGCCGGGGACCTCGTGCGATGAGGCCTGCGAACCGACTGTGCGGGAGGGGAGTTCGATGGCCCGCTATCTGAGCATGCGGCTGCTGCAGGCCGTCGCGGTGCTATGGGCGGCGTTCACCGTATCTTTCGGCGTGCTGTACCTGCTGCCTGCGGATCCGGTCGCACTGGCGGTCGGCGCGAATCCGGGTGTTCCGGTGGATCCGGCCGCGGTGGCCGAGATGCGGGCCCGCTACGGGCTGGACAAGCCTGTATGGCAGCAGTATTGGACCGCGCTCGAGCATGCCGTGCACGGTGATCTGGGGCATTCGCTGAGCACCGGGCAGTCGGTCACCGGCGCCCTGGGCGAGGCACTGCCCTCGACACTCGCGCTGGCGGCGCTCGCGCTCGGACTGGCCGTGATATTCGGCGCCGCGCTGGCGCTGGCCGCGGCCTATACTGAGCGCCGCTGGCTGCGCGGGCTGCTGACGGCACTGTCACCGATCGGCGCCTCGGCGCCGACATTCTGGGTGGGACTACTTCTGCTGCAATTGTTTTCGTTCCGGCTGCGACTGTTTCCCGCATTCGGCGGAACGGGTTTCACGGGAACGGTGCTGCCCGCGGTGACGCTGGCGATCCCGGTCGGTGCGGTCATCGCGCAGGTGCTGTACAGCGGCCTGGCCGGGACGTGGCGCCAGCCGTTTATCGAGGTGGCGTTCGCGAAGGGCGCATCGCGCTGGTGGGTTCAGCTGCGGCACGTGCTGCGCCCGGCGCTGGCCCCTGCCCTGAGCGTCGCCGGGGTGTGGGTCGGCACCGTGCTGGCCGGGTCGGTGGTGGTGGAGACCGTCTTCTCACGTGCCGGAATCGGCCGCCTCACCCAGACCGCGGTGCTGGCCGAGGACATTCCGGTCGTGCAGGGCGTGGTCATGCTGACGGCGCTGGCCTTCGTGGTGGTCAACCTCGCCGTCGACGTGATTCACCCGATTCTGGACCCCCGTGTCGCACAGGACTTTCGACGCGGGCCGCGGCGCGTCGCAACGCCACGCCGCGAATCTCGCCACGGATCCGGAGCGATTCGATGACTGATGCAGTGCTGCAGGACAATCCGCGGGGATGGGACGCGCCGAGGGCCGATGCTCTCGTTAAGACGGTGCGCGCCAATCTATCCACGGTGCTGCCGTCCGTGGTCCTGCTGCTGGTGGCCGGATGGGCGGTGGTCCCCTCGGTGTTCGCGGGCGGCGATCCGTTGCGCGGTACCCCGGCGGAGAAATTGCGCGGCCCCAGTGCGCGGCATTGGTTCGGCACAGACAATCTGGGGCGCGATCTCTATACCCGGGTCGTGCATGCCACCGAACTATCGGTGACCGCGACGGTCATCGCGGTGCTGATCGGCCTGGTCGTCGGCGCGGTGGTCGGGCTGGTGGCCGGTGCGGCCGGGGGCGTGGTGGATGCGGTGCTGATGCGCATCGTCGATGTGCTGCTGTCGATTCCGGAGCTGCTGAGCGCGCTTGTGCTCGTCACCGCGCTCGGATTCGGTACCCGCAAGGTCGCGATCGCGGTCGGCATCGCGCTGATTCCGACCTTTGCGCGGGTGATGCGCGCGGAGGTCGTGCGGGTGCGACGAGCGCCGTATGTGGAGGCGGCGATCGCCTCGGGTGTGCGCTGGCCCGTGGTACTGGTGCGGCACGTGCTGCGCAATGCGTATGGGCCGGTCGCCGCGCTGGCCGCGGTGGAATTCGGGGTCGCCGTGCTGGCGGTGTCCTCGCTGAGCTTCCTGGGATACGGCGCGCCGCCACCGGCGCCGGAGTGGGGTTCGCTGATCGCCTCCGGTCGTGACTATCTGGCCACCGCCTGGTGGATGACCACGCTGCCCGGACTGGTCATCGTGGTGGTGGTGCTGTCGGCCCAGCGGCTCGGCCGGGCCCTGGCCAGGGACGGTGCACTATGACGATATCCCCACTGCAGCAAGATAAGCCGCTGCTATCCGTGCAGGACCTGCGGGTGGAGTATCGCGGCAGCGGCGCAACCACCCGGGCCGTCGCGGGGGCCTCGCTGACGATCTCCCCGGGGGAGACCGTCGCGCTTGTCGGCGAATCCGGCTCCGGGAAATCGACGCTCGCGCATGCGGTAATCGGCCTGCTCGGCGGTGGCGGGGCGATCTGTGGCGGGCACATCATGTTCGCGGGAGAGCGGATCGACGATGCGCCGCCGCGCGTGCTGCGCCGGATCCGCGGCGCCCGCATCGGTCTGGTGCCCCAGGATCCGGGCACCTCGCTGAATCCGGTGCTGCGCATCGGTGATCAGGTGGCCGAGGCACTGCGCATCCATGGCCGCGCGACCCGTCGCAGCGCCCGGGCACAAGCGGTCGAGATACTCGCCACGGCCGGGCTGGACCGCCCGGAAATACGTGCGCGCCAATATCCGCAGGACCTTTCGGGCGGGCAGCGACAGCGGGTGCTGATCGGCATCGCCCTGGCCTGCGGGCCGGACCTGGTCATCGCCGACGAACCGACCAGTGCCCTGGATGTCACCGTGCAGCGCCGCATCCTGGACCATCTGGCCGCGCGCACCGCCGAATCCGGCACCGCGGTGCTGCTGATCACCCACGACCTGGGCGTGGCGGCCGACCGCGCCGACCGCATCGCGGTGATGCGGCACGGCGAGATCGTCGAAAGCGGCAACACCGCGGAGGTATTCGGTAATCCCCGGCACGAATACACACGGCGGCTGCTGGATTCGGTGCCTGCCATGGATGCGGCACCACGGCCGATCCGCCCGGCGGCGGCCGCCGCGCTGCTGTCGGCCACCGGGGTGCGCCGCACCTTCCGGGTCGGCGGGGGCGCCCTGGCCGCCGTCGACGATGTGACACTGCATATCGATCGCGGCGAAACCCTGGCGCTCGTCGGTGAATCCGGTTCGGGCAAGACCACAACGGCCCGGATCCTGGCGCGGCTCGACCGTCCCGACGCGGGCACGATCACCGTCGACGGGCAGGATATCGCCGCGTTGCGCGGCGATCGACTGCGCGAGTTCCGTCATCGCGTGCAGGTCGTCTACCAGAATCCGTATGCCGCCCTGAACCCGAGGCTGAGCATCGGGCAGAGCATCGCGGAACCGCTGCGGGCCTTCGGGATCGGTGACCGTGCCGCGCGCCGCGCCCGGGTATCCGAGCTGCTCGAGCAGGTTGCGTTACCGGAGGATCACCGGGCCCGGCGGCCCGCGGAACTCTCGGGTGGGCAGCGCCAGCGCGTCGCCATCGCGCGCGCCCTGGCCGCCCAGCCGGATCTGCTGATACTCGACGAACCGGTATCGGCCCTGGACGTATCGGTGCAGGCACAGATCCTGGACCTGCTGGAGCGATTACAGCGAGAGCTGGATCTGGGCTACCTGTTCATCTCCCACGACTTGGCCGTGGTGCGGCGCGTCAGCGATCGGGTGGCGGTGATGCGGTCCGGCCGGATCGTCGAATCCGCGGATACCGCTGCGCTGTTCGCTGATCCCGCGCACGAGTACACCCGTGAACTGCTTGCCGCGGTCCCGGGCGCGGCCCGGAATCGACCGGCGACCCCGATCGAAAGAACAGCCTGACAACAACCCCAGGAGTACCGACGATGAGCACGACACCGAGCGGCCGGGTGCCGCTGTCGATCCTTGACCTATCCCCGGTCAGCGCGGGATCCACACCGCAGCAGGCGATTCGCAACACCATCGAGCTGGCCAGGCAGGCCGAGGCCTGGGGATACCGGCGATTCTGGGTCGCGGAACATCATTTCGTCCAGGTGGCCAGTTCGGCGACGACGACATTGATCGGCCTGATCGCGGCCGCCACCAGCACGATCCGTGTCGGCTCGGCGGCGGTGCAGCTGGGCCACCACACCTCGGCCGCGGTGGTGGAATCCTTCGGCACGATCGACGCCCTGTACCCGGGACGCCTCGACCTGGGGCTGGGCCGATCCGGGCACCGGACTACGGAGTTCCGGTCGGCCGGGGCTGCTCCGGTGCCCGCACCGGAGCAGCCCACCGAGGTGCGGGACGGGGTGGTGATCCCCCCGCCGTTCACGCCGGGGCAGGTGCTGGACACCTCACGGATCTCGGCGGGCCTCGAGGCATTGGCGCTGCCGGGCGCCCAGCCGCTGGCCTACTCCGACCAGGTGGAGCAGATCGGCGCGCTCCTCGAGGGATCCTATCGGTCCTCCGATGGCGTTGCGCTGCACGCGGTTCCGGGCGAGGGTGCACAGGTGCAGCTGTGGCTGTTCGGCAGCAGCGGCGGTGAGAGTGCGCGGCTCGCCGGACGGCTGGGCCTGCCCTTTGCGGCGAATTATCATGTCTCACCCGGAACCATCCTGGAAACCGTTGCGGCGTATCGGGAATCGTTCCGGCCCTCGGCACAGCACCCGAGGCCGCATCTGGTGGTCTCCGCGGATGTGGTCGTCGCGCAGGATCATGCGACGGCGCAGCGGCTGGCATCGACCTTCGGGCACTGGGTGTACAGCATTCGCAGTGGGGCAGGAGCGGCTCAGTACCAGGATCCGGACACCGCGCCGCCGCTCACCGAACAGCAACTGCGGCTGGTGCAGGACCGGGTGGCCACCCAGTTCGTCGGCACCCCCGCCGAGGTCGCCGGGCGGCTCACCGCCCTGCAGCAGCTGACCGGCGCCGACGAACTGGTCGTCACGAGTGTCACATACCGCCACGAGGACCGCCTCGCCTCGCACCGCCTGCTGGCCCGCGAATGGGGCCTGACGCACGTCCGCGCGGCGTGAGATCGGGATTTATCCACAGGGCGTCGTGTAGCCCGGCGCATCCGCTGCACTGACCGCTGTGCCTCGCTGCCCGCGCCCGATCGGGTGCGGGCAGCGAGAGGGGCGTCCGCCGCAGCCTAGTTGGAGGTCGGCGCCCAATTCTCCAGATAGGCGCGATAGGTGCCGAAGGGCAGCGCCGCATCGTAGACCAGGTCGCCGGAGGGGGAGAACTCCGAGATATGCGGCGCCATCCCCCAGCCGACCAGGGTGTTGCCGTCGGCCAGCCCCTGGGCGTTGCCCATCGCGGGGGCGACCAGGCCGTCCGGATGAGTCTGGTTGCGCGCCAGGGTCGCCCGATGATCGGCGGTGTCCAGGTGGATCCACTGCACGCTGGATACGCCCAGGGTCTGCGTGCCGCTCGAGTTGTCGTTGAACAGCCGAATCGTGGTCGGATCGGAGAATTCGGCGTCGTGCTGGAAGGCGAATTCGACGCCGGGTCCCAGGGCGAAGGTGGAACGCTTACCGCCGAGCTGCCAGTTGATCGCCCCGGTGTGGATGTCGAGGTCGTACACCGCGGAGGTATCGCGCATCGAAATCACCAGATTCCCAGCGGGATCCAGCGCGATCGAGTTCATGTGATACGGATCATAGGTATTGGTTCCGGGTGCCGAGGTGGGCGCGGTGGAGTCGGTCAGCGGCACGTGCTGGGCGGCGCTCCACTGGAACAGCACCCTCTTGGTGGCGACGTCGACGACCGAGGCGATGGTGTCGTACATCTTTCCGTTCTTCGGGCCGCCGATCGAGCTCAGGTCGGCATCGACCTCCTTATAGGAGGTGATCAGTGCGCGGCCGTCCGGTGTGAGCCGGAATTCGTGCACATCCGAGCTCAATCCGTCGCCGGCGTTCAGGGTCGTGATCACGCGGCCGCGCTGATCGGCGATGTAGTCGGTGCCCGAGCCGTGCCCGCCGACCGTATCGCCCTGCCACCACGTCAACACCGGCTTGCCCTGATAGGTCTGGGTGCGGAAGTTCGACACGTCCTGCCCCTTGGGTGGGGTGTAGCGCCAGACCTCGTGCCCGGATTTATCCATGACGACGTTGGCCGGCTGCCCCTGCGGCAGGCCCGAGAGTGCCGCCCCGAGCCCCGGGACCAGCGCCGCGGCGCTCACCCCGCTCGTGTAATAGATATAGCCCGGTGTGGAGCCTGGCTTGTTCACATCCACGGTGTAGTTCAGCGCGCCGACGGGCAGGCTGGGCAGCGGTGCCGCGGCCGCGACCTGCGGTGCGAGTGCGGCGGCCCCCAGGGCGATCGATGTCGCGGCCAGGATGGCAGAGGCCCGGCGGAGGCGGTGCGAATTCCGGTTCATAAACTTCCTAGCAATGCTAATGAATGGACCCGCGGGAGCGTACCCGTGCTTTCTGAGGGCACTCTGGGAACGTAGTGCATTGAAATCACGCTGAGCGAAATGCATGCAGACCGCCTGGTCTGGCGTCCAGGAGACATGGGATGTTACCGTGGGCAACATGTCCTCCAGCCGACCGAATGCCGCACAGGTCACCTACGTGACCATCGCGCTCGGCGTGCGGCTGCCGCGTCAGCGGGAGCTGTGTTGCTCTCGGCCGCGCAGCTGAGACCGCTCCACGTCGCCAAACCGACTGTTCGGGCCCTTCCGGCTGCCTTGTTGATCCTCGAAATGAGCCTCTCCCGTGATCCGGGACCACAACAAGGATTTTGCATCATGACGAGCCCCACCCTCGAGCGTCCGTCCACAACCCTGAGCACCCGAGTTGCCGCGCGGCCGGCCGTGCCGCCGGAACTACGCATTGCGGACAACCCGGCTGCGGCCGTGCTGCGGTCCGCAACCCGCGGCCCGGTCTTTCGCGACTCCGCCGCGCAGACAACGGGTTTGAGCATAGCCACGGTGAATCGCCAAGTATCCGCGCTGCTTTCGGCCGGACTGTTGCGAGAACGCGCCGACCGCACGGCATCCGGTGCCGTCGGACGCCCGCGTATTCCCTTCGAGGTCGACACCGACACCTTCGCCACCGTCGGCGTGCACATCGGCGCGACGGTCACCAGGATCATCGCCGCCGACCTGTCCGGCCGCATCCTGGGCGGCCTGGAGATCGCCACGCCGCTCCTCGACCAGGACGCCGCGCTGACCATCATCGCGCGCAGCGCCAAGGCCTTCCTGGATCGGCTCCCGCGCCGGCGGCCGCTATGGACGGGGGTCGCGCTGGCCGGGCGGGTCGATCCCGCCACCGGGGTGGTCGACCATCCCCGCCTCGGCTGGCAGGGCGCGCCGGTGGCCGCGGTATTCGCCGCGGTGCTCGAGCTGCCGGTGTCGGTCTCTGCGCATGTGGAGGCGATGGCGGCCGCGGAACTGCTGCTGGGATCGGGGGATGAGCAGCGGCCGGGCAGCAGCCTCTACATCTATGTGCGTGAGACCGCCGGCATCGCGGTCACCCTGCACGATCGCGTGCACACCCCCGCCAGTGGGCCGGGGTCGATCGCCCACCTGCCGACCGGCTCCGAGGTGGAATGCGCCTGCGGCCGGCGGGGATGCCTGGAGGCCACCGTGGGGGAGGCCGCGCTGCTCGCGCGCGCCGTGGCGGCCGGGATCGTGCCCAAGCGGGAGGCGCCGCGCCGCCCCGTGATCGCCGACCTGTACCGGGCGGCGGCCGGATCCGTGCGGGCGCGGGAGCTGCTGACCGAGCGGGCCGAAATCCTCGGCCGCACCGCGGCTCTGGTCCGGGACATGTTCAACCCGGATCGAGTCATACTGGGCGGCCAGGCATTCACCGGGTACCGGCCCGGAATCGACCGGGTGGCACAGGCGTTCGCGAAGAACACCACCCTGCAGCCCGCCGACCTGCGCATCAGCCGTTTCGGCGGCCGCGTCCAGGAGCATGCCGCCGCGGTCACCTCGCTGAGCGTGTTCTACGCCGATCCGCTCTCGGCCATGCGGCGCGCCACCCGCTAGAGCACGGTATCGACGGTGCGTACGGCGAAATTGCGGGCGGCGATGCCCGCACGGGAGCCCGGAACCAGGAGCACGCCGGCCAGGGCGAATCCGCGCTGTTTCGGGCGGACCACGGCGCGATGGCGCTGTTCGTAGCGGTGTAGAGCAGCGGATATGTCGCCGGGGGTGCGTGCGAGTTCCTCGGCCAGGGTGTGGGCGCCGATGATGGCAAGGGTGGAACCGTCGCCGAACAGTGACAGGCTCGAGGCTGCGTCGCCCACGAGGGTGACGCGGCCGGTCGACCACTGCGGCAACACAACTCGCGTGACCGCGTCGAAATAGACGTCGTCGGCGGCCTGTAGCTGGTCGAGATAGTGGGTGCAGATGCCCAGCCTGCCGATATATGCCGCCCCGACCATCCGTTTGCCCCGGTCGATATCGCGGTAGTCGAAACCGTCGACAGACTGCTGTCGGAACATGAACGCAACTCCCGGATTTCCGCCCGCCGGATGCGCCGCCAGCGTGCGGCCCGGGGTGTTGTAGATGACTACCTCGCGGTCGCCGCCGATGGGCTCGTCCACGGGTACGGTCGCCACGTACATCCCCATGTGCCGGACGAATCGGGTCTCGGGACCGAAGGACAGCCGCCGGACCGTCGAGTGCACGCCGTCCGCGCCGACCACCAGATCGAAGTGCGCCGGGGAGCCCCGGCGCCGGAAATCAGCACGCTGCTACCCATCGACTCATCCTCCCGTACAAGTGGACGAATTTCGTCCACTTCCGTCTTCGGTACAGTAAGCGGAAGAAATTCGTCCACTTGTTTCGGAGGTGAGGATGTCCGACGGGTTGCGGGCTGATGCACGCAGCAATCGCGATCAGATCCGGGCGGCGGCGCAGATCGTGTTCCGCGAGCAGGGCGTCGAGGTCTCGATGAAGGAGATCGCCGATCGTGCCGGCGTCGGCGTCGGGACCCTGTACCGCCGATTTCCCGACCGCGCCGCACTGATCACCGCCGCGGCGCACTCCTACCTCTCGGGCCTGGCCGAAATGGCCGCCACCGCCCGCCGGGAGGAAAGCAGGGCCTGGCCCGCGCTGTGCCGCCTCCTGCGCGAATGCGCGGAGTTACGTTTGGGGGCAATGGCATCCGCGCTCGAGCCCACGTTGCATGCCGATATCCGCAGCGATCCGGCGCTCACCGAGGTCCGAGCGCAGGTCGCCGAACATGTCGTGGCGATGACCGACCAGGCTCAGGCGGAAGGAGATCTGCGACCGGATATCGGTGCGCGAGAACTCGCGCAACTGATGACGTTGCAGATCTACGTGTTTCCGGAGGAGTCGTACTCGGATGCGGTGGGGCGCACGGTGGAGATCATGCTGGACGGTCTGCGCGCCCGATGATGTTCCATGCCTCGCAATTCGATCACCGAACCCGACTTATAAGAATGTTCCCAGGGTTCGGGGACCGTTCGGGCGAGTAAAATCGAGAGTGGTCGGGGATGTGTATAAGGAGTTCGTTATGCCTTTCTTCACACCGGCAGACTGGGGACATGGCTGGCATCACCACGGCTGGGGTGGCGGCGGTTGGGGTGGCGGCTGGCCGGGCCAGCAGTGGCCCATGTTCGGCAGTAGCTGATCGTTCCGAGTGCGGCCGGTACCACCCATTTTTGACGATGGGGATACCGGCCGTGAGCATTACCGTGGGGCGAATAGGCCCTGCAGTCCGGTGATGAAATACGGGAAGTGGCCCGCGAAGCGGGTCAGGTCGGGGTCCTGCTCGAAGCCGCCGAACCAATACAGGGCCGGCTCGCGGCCCGCGCCGGGATTCAGTTCGCGGAAGGTCCGAATCCAGTTGTCGGCGCGGCCGTCGATGACCGTGAACGGCAGCGCCCGGGAGAACACCAGCCCACGCTCGGCGGGGGGCACCTGATCGACCTGGAGTGCCTCCAGGCCGCGCTGCATGCCGCGCACCCGTTGGGCCAGCGCACGGCCGGCGGCCGTGCGGGCCGGCAGGTAGGCCGGCAGCAGCAACAGGGCCAGGCCGCCGATCCCGATCGCGATGCCCACCAGCGCATAGCCGCCGGACACCGCCAGCCCGATCGCCGCGCCGATGCCCGCGATCACGAGCGCCGCACCCAGCCAGAACGCCAGGCCGCGGCGCCTGCGATCGGCGAGGATGCCGTGCTCGAGGGCGTCGGCGCGCAAAGCCGTACGCGCGGGCTCGGCCTGCACCCGGCCGGGTGCGCGCAGCTCGGACAGCAGGACCGCATCAGCGCCGTCGGGCAGCAGTGCCCGGTACACCTGCTGCTCGTAATCGCGCAGCTGCGCATCGGCCGGATTCACCCGCGTGATGCGCCAATCGGAGTCGCTCACCGGTGTGATCCAGATATACCGGCGCGCAGCAAGATCCACCACGGTCGCCGCGAGTTCGCCTGCGCCGACGGTGCCTTCGAGTAGTAGACCGGCCACCCCGGGCAGTACGCCGTCGGGGGACACGAACTGTGCCTTACTTCCCTTGCGCTGCACCGGATCCGCGGGCTCCGCCCCGGCCAGGGCTATCACATCCTGGCGGCGCACCCATGCCACGTAGCCGCCGAAGGCCAGCAGCGCCACCAGGAGTACGCCGAAGGCGATCAGCACCGGCGCGGTGATGGCGAACGGCCCGCTCGACTTGCCGTCGCTGATATCGGCATTCGCGGGCACGGTACCCGGCGGCAGCTGCAGGGTGAGGTCGATGACGTCACCCTTCTTCAGGTTCTGCTCGAGCATCGTCAGCACGCCGTCGGCTTCGATTCGCGCATCGCACTTTCTCGGTGCGCTCTGCGGACCGACCTTGCAATCGGTGATGCCCATCTTGTAGCTGGGGCTGATGAGCGTGGCATCGAAGGAGGCCACATCGGCGTCGAGAACGCCTGTCCAGCGGAACAACTGGGTGCCGGGGGCATCGCTGACGGTGTTGTGGACGGTGTACTTGAAGGAGGACTTGCCGGGCGGTGCGTCCACGGTGAACAGATCGCCGTTCACCTGCGCCGATCCGGGACCGGTACTCGAGATGTCCGAGACCTTGAAGCGCCGCTCTCCCCCCTTGTCGCCGAGGGCAACTCGCAGCGGCAGTTCCATATCGAACTTCCCGCCCGCGGGCACGGTCACCGTCTCGGACACCTGAAGATCGCCCTGCTTACTGAGTTTGACGCTGGCCTTGATCGCCACGCCGCCGGCCGGTGCCTGGGCCTGCGCGGCCGGCGCGGTCGCGAAAAGTCCGGCGAGAACTACCAATAAGGCGCCGAGAGCGCCCCCCCGAAAGATGAGCATGACGCAACAGCATAGACAGCTTGGTATTGTTCGTCATCGGCTGTTGAGTGCTTGGATAGAAACGGGGGCGTGGGGGAGTTGAATCAACCACCCTATGGGAGCGGTCCGATGCCGCCCGGTGGGCGTCCCGGGCCGTACGGCGATATGCGCGACCACGGAACGCCCGAGCATTCCGGCGACTGGTGGACCACGGGATACACGAAGAGCAACACCTCTGCGTGTGATACCTACACCGCCTCCGCAGACAAGGTGAGCTGACCGAAACCTATTGTGCTGCACTCATCCCCATCGTCCCTTCGCCCGAGTGAGTTGATCAAGTCATGACCCAGCCGCCCTATCCGCCGGGACCCGGCTATCCACCCCCCGGCGGCCCGCCCTACGGCCCGCCGCCGGGAGGACCCCGGCCCGGGTACGGGGGACCGCCGCCCGGTGGTGGTCAGCCTGGTTACGGTGGCCAGCCTCCGGGTTACGGCCCGCCACCCGGATACGGCGGTCAGCCGGGTTACGGCCCTCCGCCGGGTTACGGCGGGCAGCCCGGTCCCCGTCCGCCGTACGGAGCGCCGCTACCTCCTCCCGGGTATCGCGGTGGGCCGCCCCAACTTCCGCCGCTGCCGCCCGCCGGGTACTACGGGCGCCCGCCAACGGGTGGCGGCGGTGGCGGCGGTGTTGTCGCTGCCGTACTGGGCGTACTACTCGTCTTCGGTGTGGTCGGTGCGCTGGTGCTATTCGCGACGATAGGCGGCAGCAATAACGAGTCGTCTACCGCGGACAGCACGACCCCCAGCTTTACGTACCCATCGACCCCAAGCACGGAATCAGCCTCCGCCACACCAACATCCGAGAGTGAGACGACGTCCGTCTCCGATACCTCCACCAGTACGGAGGAACCGACGACACCCGCTGGGCCGCAACCTGTCGAGGAAACGGCGAACAATCCGCTCTTCACCAACCACGGCAACGGCCTGATCAACATCAAATGCAGTTATCCGCAGTGGGCTTCGAACGTCGAGGCGGCGACGGCATTCTTTCAGGCTGCGCGGTCGTGTCTGGACAGGATGTGGCAGCCACTGCTGGCGTTGCAGAATCTGCCGTTCTTCAGTCCGAACATCAGCGTGCCGGCGGCCGGCTCGAACGAGTCCTCGCCATGCGGTGGAGATACCAGCAATTTTGCTGCGTTCTACTGTCCGACGAACAACACCATCTATATGCCGATGGATCATATTCAGACCGATGTCTACGGCGATAAGTGGTATGTCTACCTGCAGGTATTCGCGCACGAATACGGGCACCACGTGCAGGCCCTCAGCGGGATCTCGGCCAAGGAGAATCAAGACAGAAACGATGATGGTGCCGATTCGGACATGGGGTTGGAATTGTCCCGGCGCATGGAGCTGGAAGCACAGTGCTTCAGTGGAATGTTCATCGGATCTTCGTATTTCGTGGGCACCATCAACGATGGGGAGAGTGGCTTCATGGACGAGGACAACCACGACCGCGGGGACGATCACTCCGATGTGCGTGACCATGGCACGAACCAGCACTACGGTGATTGGTACTTCAACGTGGGTCAGAAGAACAATCGCGCATGGATGTGCAACACCTGGGCCTCCCCGTCCAGCGATGTCTCCTAGCCCGATTCCTCCCGCTCGCGCAGCTTTGCCAGCCACCGCGCCCCCTCGTCCGGATCGGGTACCGGGTCGCCGCCGATGATGTCGATCACCGCATGACCGACACAGGCGGCGCCCAGCACCCGATCGGTGATGACGTCGACATCTCCCCAGGGCAGATACGGTTTGGCGATCAGTAGCGAGGCGATGCCGTGTGCGGCGGCCCAGAGTTCCAGGACCACGGGCAGCGGATCGCCGGCGGTGATGACACCTGATTCCATTGCGTCGGTGACGGTCTGGGTGAACCGCATGACCGCGCCGCTGCCCAGGACCAGATCCACCGCGCTAGGTCCGTGGGAGGAGCCGAGGAATGCCAGCCGATACTGCTCGGGATTGTCCAGGGCGAACCGCACATAGGCCAGTCCCTGCGCGCGCAGCCGAGTGATCGGTGACATCGCCGGATCGTCCACGGCACCCATTGCGGCGTCGACGTTTTCGAAGACCTGCGCCACCGCGGCATCGATGAGCGCATCCTTGTCGGCGAAATGCCGGTAGATCGATGGCGCACTCACCCCGACCAGCTTGCCTACCTCCCGGATCGAGACCGCATCGGCGTTTCCGGTGCGCGCCAGCAGTTCCCGGGTGGCCTTCAGGATCTCCTCGCGCAGCTGGGCGCCGGTGCCACGGGCCGAGCGTGGCCGGGGCGACATCATGGGAGACCTGCCAGTTCAGGCTCGGGGGTCGGGGCCGCGGATTGCTCATGGAATCCGAACCTTTCGTGCAACCGCCGCAGCGGGCCGGGCGCCCACCAGTTGGCGGTGCCCATCAGCCGCATCAGCGCCGGGACCAGCAGCCCGCGGATGACGGTGGCGTCGGCGAGCACGGTCAGGGTGAGCCCCAGACCGAACATCTGCATGAACGACACCTTCGCAGAAACCATGGCTCCCAACACAATAGCCATCAGGAGCGCGGCGGCGGTAACGATTCGCCCGGTGTGCGCGACCCCGATCGCGACCGTCCGCACGTTATCCGCGGCGGTGCGCTCCGAGGCCAGCCAGGCCTCCCGGATCCGGGACAGCAGGAACACCTCGTAATCCATCGACATGCCGAATGCCAGGCAGAACATCAGGATCGGCATCGTCGGCACCAGATATCCGGTTGCGGTGACGCCCAGCAGATTCGACAGGTGCCCGTCCTGGAAGATCCACACCATCATGCCGAACATGGCGGTCAGCGACAGCGTATTGATCAGCACCGCCTTCAGCGGCAGCACCACGCTGCCGGTGAACAGGAACAGCACCACGAAGGTGGACAGGGCGATCAGCGCCACCGCCAGCGGCAGCCGCGCGCCGAGTGAGTGCAGGCCGTCGGCATCGATCTCGGCATTGCCGGCGAACAGCGCGGGTGCGGGCGCGGGCACGGCGTGTAACTGCCGCAGCTGCCGCTGCCCGGCCGTCGAATAGGGGTCCACCGACGTTGCGACGGTGAGATATTGGCCCGAGGCGTTGGCCATTCCGGGCGGCGGCGAGGCCATCCGGCCGCCGGAGACGTAGACCCCCGCATCGGACAGCACCGCGGAGACCCCGTCGACCTTCGACAGCGCCGTCGCGTATCCGGTGACATCGCCGGAGTACCCGTTCAGGACGATCGTGGCGCCATTGCCCGCATTGACCGCCGGGAATTGGCCCCGCAGTTCGTCGCCGACCGCCCGGCTCGCCGAGCCCGCGGGCATCACCCGATCGTCCGGGTAGCCGAATTTCACGCCGAGGAACGGAGATCCGATGGCCAGTAGCGCTGCGACGATCACAAGGGTGACCGGGAGTGCATGCCGCATAACCCAGTTCACCGTCCGGTACCACCGCGACTGCTCCGGCGCGACGAAAACCGGTGCGGGCCGCCCGAACAGGCGGCGCAGCCCGGCCCGTGCGTCCAGGGCGTTGACGCGGTCGCCGAGCAGCACCAGTGCGGCGGGCAGCAGCACGATCGACGCGGCGGCCGCGGCCACCACCACCGCGACGCCCGCATAGGCAAAGGATTTGAGGAAATATAGGTTGAACACGCTCAGCACGGCCAGCGCCAGCGCCACCGTCAGCGCCGAGAAAAGCACTGTGCGCCCGGCGGTCTGCACCGCGCGGATCGCGGCATCCCGGTGCCCCAGGCCGTTCCGGAGTTCCTCGCGGAAGCGGCTGACGATGAACAGGCTGTAGTCGATGGCCAGCGCCAGCCCGAGCGCGGTGGTCATATTCAGCGCATAGATCGACACATCGGTGAACAGCGTGAAGCCGCGCAGGATCGCCAGCGCGGCGGCGATCGCGAAAAGCCCGACGGCCAGCGGCAGCGCCGCGGCGATCACGCTGCCGAACACCACCGTCAGCACGATCGCGGTCAGCGGTATGGCCACGCCCTCGGCGAGCGTGAGGTCCTTGGTGATCTGGCTGTTCACATCGTGGTAGATCGCGGCCAGCCCGCCCGCCTGCACGGTGACCCCGGAGGCGGTCCCGCCGAACTCCGACGCGATGGCCCCGGCCGCCTTCTGCGCGGCATCGTCGCCGCCGGTGAGGTAGGCCAGCACCAGCCCGGTATGCCCGTCGGTGCTGCGCAGGACGGACTGGATGGGCGCCGGGCTCGTCCAGTAGGAGCGCACGCCGACCGCATCGGCGCGGTGGCCGATCTTCGTGGCGACTTTGGTGCCGACCTGCCGCGCCGCGGCGGAGTCGGCGCCCTTATCGGACCTGACCAGCAGGACGAAGTTGGGTTGTGCGCCGTCGAAGTTCTCGGCCAGCAGCCGTGCGGCGCGCGAGGATTCGGCGTCGTCGGAGGTGAAGCCGCCGGACTGCAGGTGCGAGGCCACCGAGGCGCCGAACAGTCCGCAGAACGCGGCCGCTGCGAGCGCGGCCAGCAGGATCGCCCGGGGAAACCGGGTCGAGAATTGTGCGATTCGAGTCAGCATGGTCGGCCCCCAGCGTCGCAGTAGGTTAACGACGTTATGGTAACGCCGTTAACCTAGTTGAGCACAAGAGGTGCCGGTGAGTGACTCCGGTCACCCTGCAGGTGCGGTCGTCGGATTTATCGGTCCTCCGTAGTTACGCGCCGCTGCCGCCTTCGGTTCGCACGTGGTTACGCTCCGCTGCCGCCTTCGGGCCTGACGCGCGCATGGCTGTGTCGATCGGGCATGCCCGCGGGCCCTGCGTGGTTACGCTCCGCTGCCGCCTTCGGGCCTGACGCGCGCATGGCTGTGTCGATCGGGCATGCCCGCGGGCCCTGCGTGGTTACGCTCCGCTGCCGCCTTCGGGCCTGACGCGCGCATGCCCGCGCGGCGCGTGGCCGTGGACTCCCTCGGCATATGCGGTCTCTGCGTGCAGCGCGAAGTCGATCCCGGCGACCTCGTCCTCCTTGCTGATCCGGAAGCCCAGGGTGCGGTCGATCAGCTTGCCCAGTAGGTACGACACGCCGAAGGCCCACAGCGCGACCACCGCGACACCCACCGCCTGCTTGCCCAGCTGGGCCAGGCCGCCGCCGTAGAACAGCCCGCGTGCCCCGCCGGTCATCACCTTGGTGGCCAGCAGGCCGATCAGCAGGGTGCCGGCGATGCCGCCGACGAAGTGCACGCCCACCACGTCCAGCGAATCGTCGTAGCCCGCCTTGAACTTCCAGCCCACCGCGAACGAACAGACCACGCCCGCAACCAGTCCCACGATCACGCCGCCGAGGGTGTTCACCGAGCCGCAGGACGGGGTGATCGCCACCAGGCCCGCGACCGCGCCGGAGGCCGCACCGAACGTCGTCGGGCGGCCGTCACGAATCTGTTCGACCGCAAGCCATCCCAGCATGCCCAGGCAGCCGGCGACGAGCGTGTTGAGGAATACCGCGGCGGCAATCCCGTTGGCCTGCAGTGCCGATCCGGCATTGAATCCGAACCAGCCGAACCACAGGATGCCCGCGCCCAGCAGCACGAACGGCAGATTGTGCGGTCTCATCGCATCGACCTTGAAGCCGATGCGCGGCCCCAATACCAGGGCCAATGCCAATGCCGAAGCACCCGAGGCGATCTCGACGACCATGCCGCCCGCGAAATCCAGCGCGCCGAACGAGGACAGCCAGCCGTGCGGGCCCCAAACCCAGTGCGCGACCGGCGCGTACACCAGCAGCGTCCACAGTGGCACGAAGATCATCCACCCCGAGAATTTGGCTCGGTCCGCGATCGCGCCGCTGACCAGTGCCGCGGTCAGGATCGCGAAGGCTAGCTGGAAGGTGGCAAACAGCAGTTCCGGAACCCCGTTGCGCACCGTCCCGGGGTCGATTCCGGACATGGCGGCATGGGTGAGATTGCCGATGATGCCGCCGCCGGCATCCGGTCCGAACGCCAGCGTGTAGCCCAGCAGCAGCCAGACCACGGTCACCAGGGGTATCGCGATGAAGCTCATCATCAGCATGTTCAGCACGCCGGTGGAGCGCACCATCCCGCCGTAGAACACCGCCAGGCCCGGCGTCATGAGCAGCACGAGGGCCGTGCTGGCCAGGAGCCAGGCGGTGGCGGCGGGGTCGATGGTCGAGGGCACAGGCAAACTCCTTCCACGCGCGAGGGCGTTGCATGGAAGTTACCGAATACTCACACCTACTTGCGACGCGCCTTACGCGCCAGCGCTCGGCGCCCGCGCGGTCCGGGAACCGGCAGGTCCTCGTCCAGTTCGAGCCATTCGGCGGTGGTCAGCCACTGCTGCTGCGCGCGGGCGTCGGCGGTGTCGTTGAACACCCGGCGTCCACGATCGTCGCGCAGGTCGTGCGCGAGCGCCGACCAGCGCGGCGGGCGTTCGTGTTCGGCCTGGTAGTCGTGCAAATAGCCGGCCACAAGCGTGCCGATGATATTGATCGGCCGCAGGGAAACCCGGTTGCCGAATTTTGCCGAATGGAAACGCCTTGCCGCGCACAGAGATCGGGGCGTGGGATTGAATGCGATCCACCCGGCGCGCTGGGCGCGTTCGATCAGCCAGAGGTGTTTGACGGCCGTCGGCGCAATATCGCCGACCTGTTCCCGGATGAGCTCCAGCGCGGGTTCGGCGTGCAGAATGTCGCGGCGGGTCGGCCCGATGCCGTGTTCGGCCCAGTATTCGTGTGTCAGGGTTGCCAGCACCCGGCCGAATTCGTCGATACTGCGCTGGGCGCGCCGGCCTAGGCGTTCGATGCGCTCGGCCTCGGCGCGCATGTCGTTTTGCACGATGAGGGTGCGGATGGCCGCCATCGTCGGCACCTGGCCTCGATCGAGCAGTTCCAGGATGGCGGCGGCGGTCCGCGGGTCCGCGGCCGCGGAGACCGGTAGCGAATCGCGATTCAGCGCGAAGTCCGCGGGGTTGATTGCCCTGCTCAACAGGGTCACGGCGCCCGCATTACCGGCGAATTCGGTATGCGAGAGCCATGCGTTGGCGATGCCGTCACACGACTGCACGGTCGAGTTTTCCTCCGGTACGTTGACGGGAGTGCGACGCCCGATGGGGGAGGACTCCCGGTGCGTGCTGTGGATATTCAGGTTGCGCCCCGGCCGGGATGAGGGACCGGCCGGGACCACCAACCTGATGAAGGTTTGGCTACCGAAGTTGCCGAGACCCACGTTAGCCAGTCGATTGCCTTAGAAGCCAATCGCTTTACAAGATCGTTATGTCCATGTTCTTGGTCCAAAGCGGGGATGTGGTTTGTTAATTTGCAAACGATGCGGTGTGAGCTCGGTAAATAGCGGAATTTGGTTGTAATTCGAATTTGTTTGTCTAGGGGGCGGCCCCCGGGTTCGTTGCGTGGCTCACGAACGGGACCAAGGAATGGTTGTGAGGTAACCCACGATTTGCAACCGAACGCCCCACTCGCCGCAGGGCGGCTCTGCCAGTGAGTCTGTCGGTGGTCGCCGGTACCCTCGGGCCGTGGCTCTGTACCGGAAGTATCGACCGGCAACATTCGCAGAGGTGGTTGGGCAGGAGCACGTCACCGAGCCCCTCAGTACCGCACTGGACACCGGCCGGATCAGTCATGCCTACCTGTTCTCCGGCCCGCGCGGTTGCGGTAAGACCTCCTCGGCCCGCATTCTCGCGCGCTCGCTCAATTGCGAGCAGGGGCCGACCTCGCGCCCGTGTGGGGTGTGCTCGTCCTGTGTGGCGCTCGGCCCGGGCGGGCCGGGCAATCTCGACGTCATCGAGCTGGACGCGGCCAGCCACGGCGGCGTCGACGACACCCGTGAGCTGCGCGACCGCGCCTTCTATGCGCCAGCCGAATCGCGCTACCGGGTCTTCATCGTCGACGAGGCGCACATGGTCACCACCGCGGGCTTCAACGCGCTGCTCAAGATCGTCGAGGAGCCGCCCGCACACCTGATCTTCGTCTTCGCCACCACCGAGCCGGAGAAGGTGCTGCCGACCATTCGCTCGCGCACCCATCACTATCCGTTCCGCCTGCTCCCGCCCGCGACCATGCGCGGGCTGCTCGGCACGATCTGCGAGCAGGAGGGTGTGCCGGTCGACGAGGCGGTGTACCCGCTGGTGATCCGCGCCGGCGGCGGGTCCCCTCGCGACAGCCTCAGCGTGCTCGACCAGCTGCTGGCCGGGGCCGGTTCGGAGGGTGTCACCTATCCGCGGGCGCTGGCGCTGCTGGGCGTGACCGATATCGCGCTGATCGACGACGCGGTCGAGGCGCTCGCGACTGCCGATGGCGCCGCTTTGTTCGGCACCGTCGATCGCGTGGTGGAGGCGGGGCACGATCCGCGCCGGTTCGCCGGAGACCTGCTCGAGCGCATCCGCGACCTGATCCTGCTGCGCGCGGTCCCCGACGCCGCCGAGCGCAACCTGGTCACCGGTCCCGGCGATGTGCTCGAGCGCATGCGCGACCAGGCGCAGCGGCTGGGCGCGGCCGCGCTGGCCCGCTATGCCGAACTGCTGCACGCCGGCCTGGGGGAGATGCGCGGCGCCACCGCGCCCCGCCTGCTGCTCGAGGTCGTCTGCGCGCGGATGTTGCTGCCCGCGGCCTCCGATGACGATTCCGCCACCCTGCAACGGCTCGAGCGGGTCGAGCGGCAACTGGCCGGCGGGGTGGTCCCGGCTCCCGCGCCGGGCGCGGCTCCCGCCCCGCGAGCGGCGGCCCCCGTGGCCCCGGCTCCTGAACAGCCGCGCATCCCTGCGGGCGAGCAGGGCCCGCCCCGCCGCCGCGGCGCCGAGGCTCTGGCCGCGATCCGAGACAAGCGTGCGCCCGGGCCGGAGGACCCAACCTCCCCGGTCCAGGCGCCAGCCCCGGAATCGGCGTCGGCCCCGGAATCAGCTGCGATGGGTTCGGATTCGAGCGGATCCGCGCCCGAGCCGGATGAGGGCTCCGCCGCGGCGAACCCTGCCCGCCCGAGCGCCGGATCAGTAGGTGAACAGCGTCCGCATCCGGCCCAGCGGGCGCAGGCACCGGTCGGCCCCGAATCGTCTCGGGTACAGCAGAATTCCACATCCGACACAGCTATGCGGGAACATGCGCCACAGCCCGCTGCGTCGGAGGCCGCACCGCAGCCTGTCGTGCGGGAAGCCGCGCCACAGCAGGCCGTGCCGGAAGCTGCGCCACAGTCCGCCGTGCGGGAAGCCGTGCCACAGCAGGCCGTGCCGGAAGCCGCGCCACAGCCTGCCGCCGAAGAGTCCACACCACGGCAGGCTGTGCCGGAAGTCGCACAGCCTGCCCGGCCGGAGGCCGTGGTGCATTCACAACCTGTGCCGACCGCGCAGGACCCGGCGGCATCGAGCGACCCCGGCGACGCCGCGGCCCGTTCCGCGTCACCGCATACGGTTGCTACGGAATCCGCCGCACAACCGGCCATAGATCCTTCCGGCGGGTCCGAAACGTCGCGCCCGGATATTTCCGCGGCCACGGAAGCCGAAGTGCCGCTGTCGGATTCGGTCACCGTGAGCGGTCCGACCCCGGACGAATTCGCATTCGCACCGGGGCGCCCGTCTGTCGAGGTCCGGGAAGATGTTGCGCCGCTAGCCGATTCGCCGTCGCACGCGCTCGTTGCCGATAAGGTCAACACGTCCGACGTGTCCGGAGTCGGCGAGGTGTCACAGCCGACCGCGGTGGCCGCTGAGGTGTCGCTGCCGAGTGCGCATGTTGCCGAGGTGTCACAGCCGACCGCGAATATCGCCGAGGAGTCGGAGCCGATCGCGAATGTCGATGAGATGTCGCGGCCGGTTGCGGGTGCCGCCGAGACCGCGGGTGTCGATGAGATGTCGCAGTCGAGCGCGAGCGTCACCGAGGAGCCGGAGGCGGTCGCGGGTGCCGCCGAGGCGCCGCAGCCGAACGCGAGTGTCGCCGAGCCCCGGGCTCATCAGGACGACGCCGCGGCCGGGAGCGGTGCGCTGGGCGAGATCGAGGCCGCGTGGGGCGATATTCGGACCAAGGTGCGGGAATTCAGCGTGGCGATGTCCGCGCTGCTGTCGGGGGCGGCCGTGTCGCGACTCGACGGCGATACGGTCGTCTTCGCGCATCCGCACGAGCCACTGGCCCGGCGCCTGTCGCAGCCGAACAATGTGGAGGCGGTGCGGTCCGCGATCCACGCGGTGCTCGATCGTCAGTACGGGGTGCGCTGGGAGGTCGGCACGCCCACTCCCGCCGCCCGCGCCGAGGCCCCGGCCAAGCCGCAGGGCACGCCCGGGCACGGGGCGCCCGCGCGGCAAGCCGAGCCGCACAAATTCACCCGGCCCAGTCAGGCCCGCGGGGCCGGATCGGATTCTGGCGCCGCCTCCGCCGCGCAGCCCGCATCGGGCGGGGATTCGAGCCAGCCCCCTAGTCGCGGGCCGGTGAGTCGCGCCACACCCCCCGAGGACGATATTCCGCTGCCGGACGGCCCCGACCAACCGGACGATCCCGGGCCCGCCGACTACTCGCCGGTAGGTTATGAGGGTGTCCCACCTGCGTCGACGCCGGAGGAGGAGCGGGAGATGCTCGCCGAATCGGCCACGCCGGTCCCGCCGGAGGATCGGCGCGACCCTGATGAGGTGGCCTTGGAGCTGTTGAGTACACACCTGGGCGCCACCCGTATCGAGGCTTGACAGTCACCGGTCGTACGGCCTTAAGTTAACCGGAGTTCGCGTCCCGCTGTATTATGAACGGGTGGTCGTCAGCATCGGTGCTACGGGGATCTATGGTGTGCCCAGGCGTACGGGCGCCCGGAATGTCCACGGCTCGATGCATGCCGGCATTTGTACAGCGTTATACGGCGTACCCGAGGCGGCACCCACCTGCGTAACCGCGCAGGGCGCCGGGAGCGTCGCCGCACAACTCGGGCGGTCGGTCGCAGGGCCGGTCGGGCACCTTCAGGAAGGGAAAACTCCACTATGACCACAGAGGCCTACATTTTCGAGGCCATCCGCACTCCGCGCGGCCGCAACAAGAAGGGCTCGCTGCACTCGGTCAAGCCGATCGATCTCACGACCGGTCTGGTCAAGGAGCTGCGCAACCGCTTCCCGAACCTCGACGAGGATCGCATCTCCGACATCATCCTGGGCGTCGTGTCGCCGGTGGGTGATCAGGGTGCCGATATCGCCCGCACCACCGTGCTGACCGCCGGCCTGCCCGACACCGTCGGTGGCATCCAGGTCAACCGCTTCTGCGCCTCGGGCCTCGAGGCCGTCAACCTGGCCGCCCAGAAGGTCCGCTCCGGCTTCGACGACATGGTGATCGCCGGCGGTGTCGAGTCGATGTCCCGCGTGCCGATGGGGTCGGACGGCGGCGCCATGTTCATGGATCCGGTCACCGCGTACGACAACTACATCGCCCCGCAGGGCATCGGTGCGGACCTGATCGCCACCATCGAGGGCTTCTCCCGCGACGACGTGGATGCCTACGCGGTGCGCTCGCAGGACCGTGCGGCTGCCGCCTGGTCCGGTGGTTACTTCGCTAAATCCGTTGTGCCGGTGAAGGATCTCAACGGACTGACGGTGCTGGATCACGACGAGCACATGCGCCCGGGCACCACGACCGCGGATCTGGCCAAGTTGAACCCGGCCTTCGCCGGGATCGGCGAGATGGGCGGCTTCGACGCGGTGGCGCTGCAGCGATACCACTACGTGGAGAAGATCAATCACGTGCACCACGGTGGCAACAGCTCGGGCATCGTCGACGGCGCGGCGATCCTGCTGATCGGTAGCAAGGAAGCGGGCGAGGCTTCCAATTTGACCCCTCGCGCCCGCGTCGTCGCGACCGCCACCTCCGGCGCGGACCCGACCATCATGCTGACCGGTCCGACTCCGGCCGCGCGCAAGGCGCTGGCCAAGGCGGGCCTGAGCGTCGAGGACATCGACCTGTTCGAGCTCAACGAGGCCTTCGCCTCGGTGGTGCTGAAGTTCCAGAAGGATCTGAACATCTCGGACGAGAAGCTCAACGTCAATGGCGGCGCCATCGCCATGGGCCATCCGCTCGGCGCCACCGGCGCGATGATCACCGGCACCATGGTCGACGAGCTGGAGCGCCGCAACGCCCGCTACGCCCTGGTGACCCTGTGCATCGGCGGCGGCATGGGCGTGGCCACCATCATCGAGCGCGTCTAACCCGACCAGACTTCCTTCAGGAGAACAAAAACCTATGACCGACAACATGATTGCCTGGGAGAAGGACGCCGACGGCATCGTCGTGCTGACCATGGACGACCCCAACCAGGGCGCCAACACGATGAACCAGCTGTACAAGGACTCGATGAAGGCGACCGTGGATCGCCTCGAGGCCGAGAAGGACGACATCACCGGCGTCGTGATCACCTCCGCGAAGAAGACCTTCTTCGCCGGCGGCGATCTGAAGAACATGATGAAGACCACCCGCGCGGATGCCGAGGGCATCATGGCGGAGACCGTGAGCATCAAGGCTGCCCTGCGTCGCCTCGAGCAGCTGGGTAAGCCGGTCGTGGCCGCCATCAACGGCGCCGCGCTCGGCGGTGGCCTGGAGATCGCCCTGGCTACGCACTACCGCATCGCCGCCGACGTGCGCGGCGTGCAGCTCGGCCTGCCCGAGGTGAGCCTGGGCCTGCTGCCGGCCGGTGGCGGCGTCACCCGCACCGTGCGCATGTTCGGCATCCAGAACGCCCTGATGCAGATCCTGTTGCAGGGCAACAAGTTCACCGCCACCAAGGCCAAGGAGATCGGCCTGGTCAATGAAGTGGTGGCGGGAGTCTCCGATTTGGTCCCCGCGGCCAAGGCGTGGATCAAGGCCAACCCGGACAAGGGCGTGCAGCCCTGGGATGTCAAGGGCTACAAGATCCCCGGCGGCACCCCGGCCAGCCCCGGCCTGGCCGCCAACCTGCCGGCCTTCCCGGCCAACCTGCGCAAGCAGCTCAAGGGCACCAACATGCCGGCGCCGAAGAACATCATGGCCGCCGCGATCGAGGGCGCCCAGGTCGACTTCGACAACGCCTCGCTGATCGAGTCGCGCTACTTCGTGAACCTGCTCACCGGGCCGGTCGCGAAGAACATGATCCAGGCGTTCTTCTTCGACCTGCAGACCATCAACAACGGTGGTTCGCGGCCGAAGGACGTGCCGAAGAAGGAGATCAAGAAGGTCGGCGTGCTCGGCGCGGGCATGATGGGCGCGGGCATCGCCTACGTCTCGGCCAGGGCCGGCTACGAGGTTGTGCTGAAGGACGTCTCGCAGGAGGCGGCCGACCGCGGCAAGAACTACTCGGAGAAGGTCGAGGCCAAGGCCCTCTCGCGCGGCAAGACCACCGAGGAGAAGTCCAAGGCGCTGCTGGCCCGCATCCACCCGACCTCCGACCCCAAGGATCTGGCGGGCGTCGACTTCGTGGTCGAGGCCGTCTTCGAGAACACCGAGCTCAAGCACAAGGTGTTCCAGGAGATCGAGGACATCGTGCTCCCCGATGCGCTGCTGGGCTCGAACACCTCCACCCTGCCGATCACCGAGCTGGCGACCGGGGTGAAGCGCGAGAGCGACTTCATCGGTATCCACTTCTTCTCCCCGGTCGACAAGATGCCGCTGGTGGAGATCATCAGGGGCGAGAAGACCTCCGACGAGGCGCTGGCCCGGGTGTTCGACTACACCCTGGCGATCCGCAAGACCCCGATCGTGGTCAACGACAGCCGCGGCTTCTTCACCTCGCGGGTGATCGGCACGTTCGTCAACGAGGCGATCGCGATGTTGCTCGAGGGCGTCGATCCGCAGACGATCGAGCAGTCGGGTCTGCAGGCGGGCTACCCGGCCGCGCCGCTGCAGCTGTCGGACGAGCTGAACATGAAGCTCATGCAGAAGATCGCCAAGGAGACCCTGGAGGCCGCCGAGAAGGGCGACAACACCATGGGAGCCCAGCGGCATCCGGCGCAGGAGGTCATCGACTACATGGTCGGTGAGGGTCGTCCGGGCCGCCTGGAGAAGGCCGGCTTCTACGAGTACGACGAGAACGGCAAGCGCACGGGCCTGTGGGCGGGCCTGCGCGAGCACTTCAAGACCAGCACCGAGGATTCGGTTCCCTTCCAGGACCTGATCGACCGGCAGCTGTTCATCGAGGCCATCGAGACCCAGAAGTGCTTCGACGAGGGCGTTTTGACCTCGACCGCGGACGCCAACATCGGTTCGATCTTCGGCATCGGCTACCCGGCCTGGACCGGTGGTGTACACCAGTTCATCATCGGTTACCCGGGCGGCCAGGAGGCCTTCGTGGCCCGCGCCGACGACCTGGCCGCCAAGTACGGCGACCGCTTCCAGGTCCCGGCTTCGCTGCGCAAGTAGCGAATCCCGTTACGGCACAACCCAGCCCGGACCACAGTATGTGATCCGGGCCGGGCTGTCTGTACTCAGTGGCAAGATCCACGACGGGGCCGAGCCCGGTTGAACTAACTGGGCAGTGTGCTGGGGCGGTCGAATTGGCCGTCGGTGATGCCCTTGGTGAAGGCGTCCCATTCGTCAGTGTTGTAGACCAGTGCCGTGGAGCCGGTGGTGATCGTGGCGCCGCCGGAGGGGTGGAGCGAGATCGATACGTCCTCGAGGGTGGCCGGGGTGGTGCTCAGGGCAAGGTCCAGGAAGGCAGGCCAGAGTTCTTGCCGGACGGACACGATCGGCTGTTCGTCGGCGGAGCCGGTGTACTTACTGTCGCGCATGAGTATGGCGTCTGGGCGGTGAGCGATCTCGACGCAGGTGTTCTCGGTGCCGGAAAAGCTCGACTTGAACCAGGTGACGCCCATGATGTCCTCACTGTAGGTGCCGTGCCGTCTGCTCGATCAGGCGCAGCGACTCTTCTCGGTCGAGCGCGATCTCTGCCACGCGCTGCCGGCCCTCGACGGTCTCAGCGTACAAGGCCGATTCGAACCAACCGAGCGTCGGCAACCGTGGGCCAGCGAAGTCCAGGAGCTGGAAAGTGGCCGAAATCGACAGCACCAGAGCCGGATTAATCCACTCGGTCGACCGCTGGATGGCAACCGACGGGCCACACCGCCACTTCCCGTGGCAGCGTCTGTCCGAGCTCGCCTGCGCCTACGGAGATCTCACGCTCGAGGTGTGCGCCGGGCGACGCGCCCTGCCCACCCACGCCTCCTGCGGCCGACTCGGATTGTGAAAGGCTTTCATTCAAACTGGTCGGTCCGCATGGACATGGCCGGAATTGCGGACGTGTGGCGGCTGGGCGAGCTACGTTGGAGGGAAGCGGAGACGTTCGAGGGTGGTGCGATGGATCCACGCATGGGCAAGATCCGCGGCACCGGTGCTCCTCCCGAGACGAACACCCAGCAGTACCTGCCGATGGACATCGCCGTGGAGCTCGCGGCGATGGGGTTGTTCGATGCGCAGGAGATCGGTCGCGGTGGCTTCGGGGTCGTCTATCGCTGTGCCCAGCGCGCCCTCGGCCGGACCGTCGCGGTGAAGGTGCTGTCCTCGGAGATCGACGACGAGAGCCGGGAGCGGTTCCTGCGCGAGGAGCACGCGATGGGCCGGCTGTCCGGTCATCCCAATATCGTCGACGTGCTGCAGGTCGACGTCACCTCCAGCGGCCTGCCCTACCTCGTGATGCCCTATGCCGTGCACGGTTCGCTGGAGCAGCTCGTGCGCGATCGTGGGCCGTTGAGCTGGGACGATACGTTGCGTGTAGGGGTGAAGCTGGCCGGGGCGATCGAGAGCGCGCATCGCGTCGAGGTGCTGCACCGGGATGTGAAACCGGCCAACGTGCTGCTGAGCCGGTACGGGGAGCCGCAGTTGAGCGATTTCGGCATCGCCCGCATCCCCGGTGGCTTCCGGACCTCCACCAACCTGATCACCGGCTCGCCCGCGTTTACCGCGCCCGAGGTGCTCAAGGGCGAGGAGGCCACTGTGCGTTCGGACGTGTACGGCCTCGGGGCGACGCTGTTCGCGCTGGTGACCGGCCATGCCGCCTATGAGCGGCAGTCGGGGGAGAGGATCGTGGCGCAGTTCCTGCGCATCACCACCCAGCCCGTGCCCGATCTCCGCGAGCAGGACATCCCCGCCGATGTGGCGGGCGCGATCGAGCAGGCGATGTCGCCCGATCCGGCCGCCCGCCCGGCCTCGGCGCGGGCGCTGGGTGAACTGCTGCGCGCGGTGCAGCACGAGCACGGGCACCCGTCCGATGATATGGCGCTGCTGGACCCGGAGCCCGGAGATGACGCTGATCCCGAAGGGGCACAGGGTGATACGTCACCGAGCGCGCATTGGCTGGTGAGCGGTCAGCGCAGCGCACTGACGCTGCGGCCGACCGCGGAGGCGGGCACCGGGATGTCCTCGGGCGCCACCGTCGCCTTGTACCCACCCACCCCGCCGACTCCGCAAGCTCCGTCGGCTGACCATCCGCGGTACCCACCCACCCCGCCGACTCCGCAAGCTCCGTCGGCTGACCATCCCCTACCGCCCACCGCCGCAACGAAATTCCGCCCGCCCTCGACGAGCCGGGAGCCGGTGGCGCGACCACGGCTGCTGGAGATCCTGCGGGCCGGTGGCCGGCGCAGACTGTCGGTTGTGCACGGCCCGGCCGGATTCGGCAAGAGCACCCTCGCCGCACAGTGGCAGGCCGTGATGGCCGACCAGGGACACGCGGTGGCCTGGATAGGAATCGACCGCGACGACGACAGCGAGGTGTGGCTGCTGGCCCATCTCGTGCACGCGATCCGGCGGGTGTATCCCGAGATCGGCGCCGGTCTGGAACAACTGCTCGAGGAACGCTCCGCCGAGGCGGTGCCGTACGCGATCTCCACGTTGATCGATGAGATCCACAGCGGTGATCGGACCGTCGTGCTGGTGGTCGAGGACTGGCATCGGATTACCGACGCAGGGGCCCAGCGCGCGATGGATGCGTTGCTGGACAACGGATGTCACCATCTGCGGTTCCTGATCACCACCCGCGAGCGATCCGGCATGCCGCTGAGCAGGCTGCAGGTGCGCGACGAACTGGTCGAGATCGACGCGGGCGAACTGCGCCTGACGCCGGCGGAGACTCGGCAGATTCTGGTGGAGCGCAACGGTTTCGAGCTGTCCGATGCGCAGGTGGAGCGGATCCACCATGCCACCGACGGCTGGCCGGCGGCCATCGCGCTGATGAGCCTGTCGCTGCGTGCCATGGCGCAGGACGGGGCGGGCCCGGGCGGGCCGTCCAGCGTCGACACCGAGCAGCTCATCGCGCATCTGTCCGGCGGGAACTTCTCGATCGGCGACTATCTGGCCGAGAACGTGCTCGACACGCTGGAACCGCGGATGCTGCGCTTCCTGACCTCGATCTCGGCGACCGAGACGGTGTGCGCATCGCTGGCCGGCGCGCTCAGCGGCGAGCCCGATGCCGAACAGCTGCTCGAGACCGCGCGCCGCCGCGAGCTGTTCCTGCGCCCGCTCGAGCACGATCCCGGCTGGTTCCGCCTGGCGCCGCTGTTCGCCGAGCAGCTGCGCGCGCGCCTGGAACGCGAATCCCCGGGTGCGCTCAAGAGCCTGCACCGCAAGGCATCTCGCTGGTATGGCGAACATCAACTGCTGCGCAAGTCCATCGACCATGCGCTGGCGGCCACCGATCTGAAGCTGGCGCTGGATCTGCTCGAGAGCGGCGGGATGGACCTGATCGACACCTCGAAGCTGGCCACGCTGCTGGGATCGGTGTCGAAACTGCCGGTGCAGCAGGTGGCGACGCGCTCGCGGCTGCTGCTGGCGCTGGCGCGGGCCAATATCAATCTGCAGCAGTCCAGCGCCGCCCGTACCGCCCTGAGCCGGGTGACGAGCATGCTGGCCCGCACCTCACCGGCCGACGCCGATACCGTGCGCCAGCGCTGCGAGGCCGCCGTCCTGGCCGCCGCCGAGCTGGTGGCGCGCGACCGGACGGACGGTGTGGCCGAACGGGTTTCCGAGCCCCTGGCGGTGGCTCAGGAGCTACCGCCCTGGACCGTGTCGACCGCGGCCAATCTGGTGTCCTATGTGCGGCTGTGCGAGTTCGACTTCGACGGCGCGCGCGCCATGCAGGAGTGGGCCGCGCCGTACCACGAGCGGTCCAAGGATCCGCTTGGCCTGGTGTTCGGTCTGCTGAACACGGGTGCAGTGGCCTATGAACAGCTCGATATCGACACGGCCACCGGCTGTTTCGAGCAGGCCTGGCAGGTCGCGCGCGATCGTTCGGGTCCGCGCTCGCATGCGGTCCGGGTGGCCGCGGCGCTGCTGGGCGAGTTGAACTATCGGCGTGGAGACCTCGATGCGGCCGAGCCGCTGCTCGATCAGAGCCATCAGCTGGTGGCTCGCATCGGCCCCGTCGACTTCATGATCACCACCTTCGTGGTGGGTGCGCGGGTGAAGGCTGCGCGCGGGGACCGCGAGACCGCCGCGGCCAGGCTCGCCGAGGGGGCGCGAATAGCCGCTGATCGCAGGCTGATTCGCCTCGCCGCCCATATCCGCGCCGAACAACTGCGACTGGCGCCGGCCATCGATGCGGGCGGCTCGGCCACCGATTCCGGACCACGATCGTTGCGGCACCTCGAGGGAACCGCCGCATTGAGCGCGGAGGCCGAGGAAATCGCCGCTATCCGGGCGCTGCTGGCGCGACATTATGCAAGCGGCGGTTACGATTCCATGTTCGGCGCAGTCTCGGCGCCCCTGGACGGTTGCGACTCCGCGGTGAAGCGGGCGCGCGCCCTGTACAGTCACATGGCCGAACAGCACCGTCCCCGCGCGCAATTGGATGCGGGCATCCTGCTCGCCGAATGCCTGTCGGCCGCGGGCTGGACCGGAGAATCTATCGCCGCGCTCACCCCGGTCGTGGTCCGCTGTGCCGAATTAGGGTGGACCAGACCGCTGCTGGACGCCGGACCGGGGGTGCTGTCACTTCTGCATACGATGCGTACCGAAATGCTCATGGGCACAGAGCATTCCGAGATGACCGACAGCACCCACCGGTTCCTGAACTCCCTACCCTAGGCCTTCCACCAGGGACGCAGCGGGACGTCCCAGGTTTCGTCCGGGCCCAGCTTCATGCCGAGTACCTGGTGCAGCTGAACCACGTTGCGCTGGAAGCCCAGGCGGCTGCCGGCCATGTACAGGCCCCACACCTTCGCGGTGCCCTCGCCGACCTCCTCGACGCACGCATCCCAGTTGGTCACGAGATTCTTGCACCATTCGGCGAGGGTCAGCGCGTAGTGCGGGCGCAAATTCTCCTCGTGCAGCACCTCGAGACCGGTGTTCTGGATATCGGTGATGATGCGGCCCGAGCCGATCAACTCGCCGTCGGGGAAGACATAGCGGTCGATGAAACTGCCGGCCTTGGTGGTCCGGCTGTTGTCGGGCCGCGTGATGCAGTGGTTGAGGAACAGCCCGCCGTCGCGCAGTTTGCCCTTGATGTAGTCGAAGTACGCCGGGTAGTTGTTTACCCCGATATGTTCGGTGAGCCCGATCGAGGACACCGCGTCGAAATTGGATTCGCGCACGTCGCGGTAGTCGGAATGGCGGACCTCGGCCAGGTCGCTCAGGCCCTCCTCGGCGATCTTCTTCTGCGCCCACTCCGCCTGTTCCGCGGACAGCGTCGCGCCGATCACCTTGACCCCGCGCTTGGCCGCATAGCGCACCATGGAGCCCCAGCCGCAGCCGATATCGAGGAGCCGGTCGCCCGCCTTCAGATTCAGCTTGTCGAACACCAGGCGGTACTTGTTCTCCTGGGCCTGCTCCAGGGTCTGGCCCTCGTCCTCGTAGCACGCGCACGTGTAGGTCATGGACGGGCCCAACACGTATTCGTAGAAGGCGTTGGAGACGTCGTAGTGGTGGTGAATCACCTCGGCGTCACGCTGTTTGGAATGCCGCAGCCCCTCGAGCGCGATCCGCCGCCAGCGCGGCAGCGTCTCCTGCGGCGGCGGCGCGATCGGCTTGAGCGCGTCCCAGCCGAGCGAGCGAGCGATGGTTACCAGCGCCAGCGCCGACGGCCGCCGGAACTTCAACTCGCTCATCGCCTTCAGGATCTCGTACGGATCGCCAGGATGAATGCCCTGCGCATTCATATCGCCGGAGACGTACGCGCGGGCCATGCCGAGATCGCCGGGCGCGGTGGCGATGTAGTTGATGCCGCGGGAGTTGAGGATCTCGAGCGCGAATGTCGAGTCGTCGGGCCCGGTGCTGCTGCCGTCATGGGCGGAGAGGTGGATGGGCACCGGACCATCGACCAGGGTCTCGAAGATTTCCGCGATGCTGAGTTTGGTCCCCAGCTCGGCGAGGACATCGGAACGGTCCTTGAATGTGGTCACTTGCGTTGCACCGCCTTCGAATACAAATCCAGCAAACGATGATCGGGGTCGTATCGTTTCTTCAGTTCGGTATAGATGTCTCCGCCGTAGAGTTGGGCGAATTCATCGGTGCCGTAATAGGAATCCGAGTACAGCGACTTGTGGCCGTCCAGCTCGGAGACCTTGCGTTCGATGGCGCGGTTGGCGGCGCCTTCGGGTTGGCCGGGGGTCGTCGGCACCGCCGACCAGAAGCCGACGTTGACGTAGGTGCGCTCGGGTTCGAGCGGATACAGCGGCCACGGCCGCGAAGCGGCCTGATGAGACACAGCCGACGCATCCGTTGTTCCCTTATCGCGTAAGCGCAATGGGCACAGCCAGATCGGTTCGATCGGGATCTCGTCCAGGAACCACTGCACGAACTCGGCGGTGCGTTCGATCGGCACCTCGACATCCTGCACCACGCGCTCGCGCGGCGGATTGCCTTTGCGCGCCTCGATCTTATCCCCGATATCGTATTTGTGATCCAGCGCGATCAGCTTCCAGTAGAAGCTCGAGCGCCGGTACTGCTTGGGCCAGAGGCGGCGGATGCGCGGATGCTGCGCGCCGAATGCCCGCGAGCACCAGAACCAGTCGGTGTCCCAGCGCCAGATGTAGTCACCGATCGTGAGCCGGTCGCGCTTGGACTGTGCGGAGTTGTGCCGAATCGATTGGTAGTAGACGTCCATGTCGGTGTAATCGCTGACCGGGCCGGGCTCATCGGTCTGACGGCCGAGCACGAGATAGCTCTCCGCGGCGGTGAATACGACGCCGTCCAGATACTCGACCGGTTCACCGTCGTGGGCGCGGTCGGCGATGATCTGCACCATCGCGGCCTCGAGTTCGCCCAGATCGTGGAATCGCACATGCCGCAGCGCCACATAGGGCAGCACCGGCTCCAGTTCGATCTTCAGGCGGGTCGAGTAGCCGAGCGTGCCGTAGGAGTTCGGGAAGCCGTGAAACAGATCTGCGTACTCGCCGTCCGGCGTGGCGGTGATGATCTCACCGGCGCCGATGAGCACGTCGATCTCGAGCACGGATTCGTGCGGCAGGCCGCTGCGGAACGAGGTCGACTCGATGCCTAGCCCGGTGACCGCGCCGCCGAGGGTGATCGTCTTGAGCTGCGGCACCACCAGTGGGGCCAGGCCGTAGGGCAGGGTCGCCGCGACCAGATCCTCATAGGTGGTCATTCCGGCGACATCGGCCGTGCGGGCCTCGGGGTCTACCGCGATGACCCGCGTCAGGCCGGAGACGTCAAGACCGGGTGCGTTGGTCTTGGCCCTGGCCCGGAACAGGTTCGAGGTCTTCTTGGCGAGCCGGACATTCGCATCACGAGGGATTGCGCGGTAACTGGCCAGGAGGCGATCGACTCCGGCCCGATGCGCGGCAAATCCCGACTCGTGTGCGGCCGGTGCTCGTCCGGCCTTCCCCAACAGACTCACTGCCACACCCAGACGCTATCGCGCAGGGGTATGCGGGGCTACCGCGAGGGTACCCGGATTCCCAATTTTTCACAGAGCCGTTGCATTGCGTTGATGTTGCGGGGCCTGACCGCAGGTGGTGGTGAAAGCGCTGGTCGTGATGCTGCTTCCGGGCGGAACCGAGTTGTGACCGGGGCGCGCGGCCGATGCACGGTCGTGGGATATGGCCCGTTCGGCGGAATTGGGACAGTGATCACGGCTGCACCGGGAATGCAGAGCTCCGGGCCATATTCGGGGCATGCGTTCCGTATCGGTTCGGTTGCATCGGGGTTCTCCGGGCGCAATTGGTGAGCGGGTGCAGGTCCGGGATCGGCCTCAGTACGGTCGTTGCGGCGGGTACTGGCCCTGCGGCGGGTATCCGGGATGTTGCTGTGGATAGCCGCCCTGCTGGGGATAACCCGGCTGCTGGGGATAACCCGGCGGGGGACCGTACGACTGTTGTGGATAGCCCTGGCCGTGCGGACCCTGTGGATTGGCCTGGCCGTAGGGCTGTGGATAACCCTGGCCCTGGGCCGCGTAGCCCTGCGGAGTGGAGACAGGCTGCGGCGGATAGGGTCCGGGATTGTAGCCGTTCGGACTCGAGTTCTGCTGCACGGCAGGACCATTGGGCTGCTGAAACGGATTCGCGGTGGCCTGGAACGGCCTGCGGAAACGGACGGACGTGCCGCGGGCCCGACGCAGCTCTCTGCGCAACCCGAACCCGCAGCCGATGCTGACCAGCGGGCCTCCCAGCACCTCGAACCAGCCGACACGGGTGTTAGAGGACTTCTGCTCGTCCATGTTGCGGACCGCCTGCTGGTTGCCGCTCTTATCGATCTCGACACACTGCTGGCTCGCCTGCATCTGCTCCCCGCCGCAGTCGACCTTGCCGTGGCTGTTCAGTTGCGAAATGCCGATGATCACCATGCCGATGCCGACCACGATGCCGAACGCGAACAAGACGATTGATCGGAGGCGTAAAACGTAACGCACTGTCCCCCCTGCGAGACTTCGGTGACTCTGGTGACTCTGACCCGTTTGATCGCGGCGTAGCATATCTCGGCGGCAGTCGTCGCGCCTATCGCGGACTCGAGTGAGGAGCTCATTGTGGGACAGGTCAGCGCATCCAGTTCGATAGTCGTACCGGCGGATACGCAGCGCACGCTCGAGGCGATCGCGGATTACGAGACGGTCCGCCCGCGGATCCTCACCTCCCACTATCGCGACTACCAGGTGGTCGAGGGCGGTAAGGGCGCCGGGACCGTGGCGGACTGGACGCTGCAGGCCACCGAGAAGCGTTCCCGCAGCGTGCATGCCACGATCTCGGTGTCGGATACGATGGTGACCGAACGGGATTCGAATTCCTCGATGGTGACGTCCTGGACGGTGACCCCGTCCGGCACCGGCTCGCTGGTGACCGTCCGGACCAACTGGAAGGGCGCCGGTGGCGTCCCCGGATTTTTCGAGGGCATTTTCGCACCATTGGGGCTGAAGAAGATTCAGGCGCAGGTGCTGGAGAACCTCAAGGGCGAGCTGGTCTGACGGGCCGCGCCTAGTGCTCGATGAGCACGAAGCTCAGCAGCAGCGTGGTCTGAAAGAACCCGCGCCACCACGAGTAGCCGAACCACACCCCCGGGGTCACCTCGCGGATCTCATCGAGGATCTGCGGGGTGATGGACGGGGCGTAGTCCAGGATCCAGGCCGGCCGGCCGTCCAGGCGCTCGGGCGCCGAGTAGACGTATGCGGGAAAGCCCGGCACGTTCGCGGGGGTGATCCGGTTCAGTAGCGTGCCGCCGTTCGGGCCGGTGTAGAAGGTCTTGCCGATCCAGAACGGCGGCGCCAGCGCCTCCATGATCGGCGGGCGCGCCACCCAGCCGTCCGTCACACCCGTCGGGACGTCTCCGCGCGGGGCGGCGGCGAAGATCTGGTCCTGTTGGTCCGCGGAACACTTATTGCGCAGCGCATCCACCGTCGCCGTGCGGTCGTTGGTGTACATGACGCAGGCGCCGCCGTAGCCGGTGTCGGCCCGGGCGGCCGGTGCGCCGGCCGTCGCCGTTACCACGCATAGCGTCGTGGCCAGGCCCGCCAGCATCGCGCAGCGTACAAGGGATGTCCGAAACAGCTCACCGTTGACATGCATTGCTGCCTCCATCAGATGTTCCGATTTGATATTGATCGTAGGCGGCTATCACCCCGCCGATGGGGTGATAGACCGAACCGTGACTACCCTGGAGGCGACACTTCGGCCGCGGCGTGCGCCGGCGGCCCGGAGGCGGCAGCGGAGCGTAACCACGTAGGGCTTCGCCAAACGCCGCCGTTTGACAGAGAGGACATCCGTGCAGCCCGGTGGACAGTTCGATATGCAGGCGTTGCTGGCGCAGGCGCAGCAGATGCAGCAGGCCATGTTGGCCGCGCAGGAGGAGATCGCGGCTGTCGAGGTGCCCGGCGAGGCAGGCGGCGGCCTGGTCAAGGTCATGATCAAGGCGACCGGCGAGGTGACCTCGCTGCAGATAGATCCGAAGGTCGTCGATCCCGAGGACGTGGAGACGCTGCAGGATCTGGTCGTGGGTGCGATCAATGCGGCGATGGCCAACGCCCAGGAACTGGCGGCGGAGAAGTTGGGCCCGCTGGCCGGTGGCATGGGCGGCGGCATGCCCGGCCTGCCGTTCTGACCGGGGACGGCGCCAGTGTATGAGGGTCCGGTCCAGGATCTGATCGATGAGCTGGGCAAGCTGCCCGGCGTCGGTCCCAAGAGCGCGCAACGCATAGCGTTTCATCTGCTCGCGGTGGAGCCGCCGGAGATCGACCGCCTGCAGGCCGCGCTGCAGAAGGTGCGCGACGGTGTGCGGTTCTGCGCGGTCTGCGGCACGGTCTCCGACGGCGAGCTGTGCCGCATCTGCGCCGATCCGCGCCGCGACCGCACGATGATCTGCGTGGTCGAGGAGCCCAAGGACGTGCAGGCCATCGAGCGCACTCGCGAATTCCGCGGCCGCTACCACGTGCTCGGCGGCGCGCTGGATCCGTTGTCCGGCATCGGTCCCGACCAGCTGCGCATCCGGGAGCTGTTGGCGCGCATCGGAAATCAGGTGGACGGCGTCGATGTCACCGAGGTGATCATCGCCACCGACCCCAATACCGAGGGCGAGGCGACGGCCACCTATCTGGTCCGCATGATGCGCGATTTCCCCGGCCTGTCCGTGACCCGCCTGGCCTCGGGCCTGCCCATGGGCGGCGACCTCGAATTCGCGGACGAGCTGACCCTCGGCCGTGCGCTATCCGGGCGCCGCGCACTGTAATTCGGGCGGGGTCCGTGCAGACACACGGGGCGACACGCTGTCAGGGGCGGCGGGGCGGGCCTGCGAGTGGTAGACCGGATGCGTACGTCTCTCTGGAGGAGGTCTTACGCGCATGAGGGTCTGCTCATCCTGCGATTCGGCGCTCGACCATTGTCACGGCACGCTGATCGTGCACACCGATCGGTCCGTGGAGTGCACCGAGTCGGACTGTTACGACAGCGACCACTCCCGGCATACCTTCGTCGTCGATTGCTTCGATGTGGCAGGTGGGTGTGGGTGCGCGGTGACTGAGACGTGCACCGGGCCGCGTAGCCTGGCCGGGTGAGTTACGACCACGTACTGCTCCCGTCCGGGGCCGCGACGACATCTGCCGAGGTTGAGGACTATCTGACCGCCCAGCAGGGCAGGCCGGAGGCCGAGGAGGTCGCGGCGATCGCGATCGAGCTGAACCGCCGCAACTTCGAGCTGCCGGAGGCGGACAGTTTCCTGTCGGTCGATTCGGTCGGCGGCCAGGAGGCGGGCGCCGCACTCCATGTTCCGAGCCCCTATGACGCGATCGGCCATGTGCGCGGGCTCCTGTTCGAACTGGCCACGCCCCGCAACTACGCGGTATTCGATCCGCAGCTGAGCTGGTTGATCGATCCTGCCGACCGTGTCGAGGTCGCCGTGACCCACGGCGGTGCCGGTGAATTCCCTTATCTGACAAAGAAACTCGTCGACGAGTGGATACCTGGGCTGGCGGAGCCCGGACCGTATCTGATCGTCGAGAGCGGGCCGGAGGTCTACATCCAGACCTATCGCAACGGCCCGGACGACTACACCGTCGAATACCGCGAAGGCTCCGCCGACAGGCATTTCGGCACCCGCCTCACCGACGCGCGACAGGTCGCCGACCTCGTCTGGGAGTGGACCACCGGCGACCGCGCCGGCGTGGCGGCCCTGTCCTGGGACCGGGTAGATCTCTAAACGGCCTACAGCATCGCCGTTTACGGCCGGACCGTGACAGTGGTGTGGTGGACTTAGGTATGGGCATCACGGTGTCCCTCGAGCATCGGACCACCTACACCTTCGACCGGCAGGTCCGGCTGTATCCGCATATCGTGCGGCTGCGCCCGGCCCCGCATACGCGCACGAAGGTCGTCGCCTACTCGATGCGGGTGCGGCCCGCGGACGCCTTCGTGAACTGGCAGCAGGATGCGTTCGGGAATTTCCTTGCCCGCCTGGTATTCCCGAATCCGGCCGGGGAGCTGTCGATCACCGTCGGGTTGATCGCCGAGCTGGAGTCGATCAACCCGTTCGACTTCTTCGTCGAGGACGATGCCGAGCACTTCCCGTTCACCTACTCCGCGGAGCTCCTCGCCGACCTCGAGGTCTATCTGCGGCCGGTCGATGAGCGGCATGAAAGTGACTCGGGCCCAGGGAAACTGGTCTCGGAATGGGTGCGCAGCCATGCGGTGACCGATGGTCCGCGCACCATCGAATTCCTGTTCGGGATCATTCAGGCGCTGCGTGCGGACGTCGGCTATACGATCCGGATGGAACCCGGAGTCCAGACCCCCGATCACACGCTGCACACCGCCGTGGGCTCCTGCCGCGATTCGGCGTGGCTGCTGGTGTCGATCCTGCGCAGCTTCGGGCTGGCCGCGCGGTTCGTCTCCGGATATCTGGTGCAGTTGGCCCAGGATGCGCCGTCGCTGGACGGACCGTCGGGTCCGGCGGCCGACTTCACCGATCTGCACGCGTGGACCGAGGTGTACCTGCCCGGCGCCGGCTGGGTGGGCCTGGATCCCACCTCCGGCCTGTTCGCGGGCGAGGGACATATTCCGCTGGCGGCCACGCCGCAGCCCTCGTCGTCGGCGGCGATCACCGGCGCCACCGACCCCGTCGAGACCACGCTCGACTTCGCCAATACCGTCCGGCGCATTCACGAGGATCCGCGAGTCACCCTGCCCTACACAGATACCCAGTGGCAGCGGATCCGGGCCGCGGGCGCGGATATCGATGCTAGGATGACGGCCGCGGATATCGGCCTCACCGTCGGTGGCGAGCCGACCTTCGTCTCGATCGACGATCGCTCCGGTTCCGAGTGGACCACCGCCGCCGACGGTCCGCACAAGCGTGAACGCGCCGTGGACCTGGCCGACCGCATGCGGCGCATCTACGCCCCGGACGGGCTGGTGCAGTATCGGCAGGGAAAGTGGTATCCGGGAGAGCCGTTGCCGCGCTGGGATATCGGGGTGTTGTGGCGCCCGGACGGGGTTCCGCTATGGCACCGCAGGGATCTGCTCGCCGACCCATGGACCAGCCCGGCCCCGGGTGTCCGCGCCGCATCCGGCCGCGCGGAGGCGCATCCGAACATGATCGGCCAGATACTGCCCGAAGGTCCGGAACTCGACGAATCCCGCGACGCCGCATTCCGATCGCAGCATCGGTGGCACGCCGACCCGGATGCGGCCCGGGCGCTGATGACCGAGATCGCGGCCGAGCTGGGCCTGCCGCCCACGCAGGTGCGGCCCGCATACGCCGATCCGCTGCTGCGTCTGTACGCGAAGATGCGTGTGCCCGCGGGCGATCCGGCGGAGATCGCGGATGATCTGCCCCCGGAACAGGATTCGGCGCAGGCTCGCAAGGAGCTGATCGCGCATCTGGATGATTCGGTCGCAGAGCCGGCCACCTACGTGCTGCCGCTGCACCGCCGCGAGGACGGGGCGGGGTGGGCGAGCGCGGACTGGCGGCTGCGGCGCGGCCGGATCATGTTGACCGAAGGGGACTCCCCGGCGGGACTGCGATTGCCGCTCGGGTCCCTCGGCTGGGGCACCCCGACGGTGCGCCCGCAGCAGGATCTGGTGCGGCCGGAGCCGATCATGCTCCCGCGTGCCGAGCCCGCCGCGCGTATCGAACCGGTCGCGGCGGCGCCGTCCACCGCGCTGGTCGCCGAGATCCGCGACGACCGGCTCTTCGTATTCCTGCCTCCGGTAGAGGAATTGGAGGACTTCCTCGACCTGATCGCCCGCATCGAGTCGGCGGCGATCGCCCTGGATCAGCCGGTCGTGCTGGAAGGCTATGCCCCGCCGCCGGATCCGCGGCTGCGCACGTTCTCGATCACCCCGGATCCCGGCGTGATCGAGGTCAACGTGCAGCCCACCGAATCGTTTGCCGAGCAGGCCAGTCTGCTCGAAACGCTCTACGAGCAGGCCGCTTTCGCGCGGTTGACCACGGAGACATTCGATATCGATGGCGCGCACACCGGCACCGGCGGCGGTAATCACATCACCCTCGGCGGCTCGTTCCCCGCCCGGTCACCGCTGCTGCGCCGACCCGACCTGCTGGTATCCATGCTGACCTACTGGCAGCGTCACCCGGCGCTGTCGTACCTGTTCGCGGGCCGTTTCGTCGGGACAACCTCGCAGGCGCCGCGAGTGGACGAGGGGCGCGAGGAGGTGCTGTACGAGCTGGAGATCGCCTTCGCCGAGATCGCCCGCCTCGCCGGAACACACCGGGGCGCAACCGAAACGGCCGCACCGTGGGTCATCGATCGAGCGCTGCGACATCTGCTCACCGATGTCACCGGCAACACCCACCGCGCCGAATTCTGCATCGACAAGCTGTACAGCCCCGAGACCGCCCGCGGCCGCCTCGGGCTGGTTGAGCTGCGCGGATTCGAGATGCCGCCGCACTTCCAGATGGCGATGGTGCAGTCGCTGCTGGTGCGCGCGCTGGTGCTGCGCTGCTGGGAGCGCCCCTGCGCCGAGCCGCTGCTGCGGCACGGCCCCAACCTGCACGGCCGCTATCTGCTGCCGCACTATCTGATGGCCGATATCGCCGAGGTGATCGACGATCTGCGGGTGCACGGCATCGATATCGATATCGGCTGGCTGGATCCGTACGAGGAGTTCCGTTTTCCGCGCATCGGTACCGCGGTGGTGGGCGGGGCCGAGCTCGAACTGCGCGGGGCCATCGAACCGTGGAATACGTTGGGGGAGCAGACAACCGCAGTCGGCACCGCGCGATATGTGGACTCCTCGGTGGAGCGTGTGCAGGTCCGGCTGGTCGGCGCCGATCCCGGGCGCTACGTGCTGACCTGCAACGGGATGCCGGTCCCGCTACAGGTGACCGCCAAGGCCGATGTGCAGGTGGCCGGGGTGCGCTACCGGGCATGGCAGCCACCGAATTCCCTGCACCCCACGATCACGGTCGACGCGCCGCTGGTCTTCGATCTGATCGATCCGCGGTCCGGGCTCTCGCGCGGCGGCTGCACCTATCACGTCGCACATCCGGGCGGCATGGCCTTCGCGGATGTACCGGTCAATGCCGCGGTGGCACAGTCGCGCCGCAGTCGTCGGTTCGAGGCGATCGGGCATATGTCCGGCCACATGGATCCGTCCGAGCTGCGCGCGAAAATTGCCGCACAGGCCGTCGATACCGGTGCTCCGGGAATTCTCGACCTGCGCCGGGCCCGCACGGTGTGGGGCCGTGCCTGATGCAGCCGCCTCCCGTGCGTGAGCAGGTCGCCGAGGAGTTCGCGCGCTATCGCGCCACCAGCGCATCCACCGCCCCCTTCGATGCCTGCGGCCGCCCGACCGAGGGCTACTACGACGAGCTGGCAGACCCGCAGGGGCAGGTGCGCCCGATGTGGTCCGAGCTGACGGCGAATTTCGTCGAACAGGGCCCGGCCGGGCTGTATCAGCTGGACGGGCGGGTGCGTCGGCTTATCGACGACGACGGCATCAGCTACACCGAGATCGGTACCGGCCCGCCGCCATCGGACGACGAACAACCCGCCAAGCCGACACCCTGGCGCCTGGATCCGATTCCGCTGCTGGTGGCCGCCGACGATTGGGCGCGGCTCGAGGCGGGGCTGGTGCAGCGGTCGCGGGTGCTCGATGCCGTGCTGACCGACCTCTACGGCGCCCGCCGGGTGCTCACCCGGGGCCTGCTGCCGCCGCAGATCGTCTTCGGCAGCGCCGCCTATATTCGTGCGGCACATGGGATTATGGTGCGTGGTCGGCATCAGCTGTTCCTGCACGCCTGCGATATCAGCCGGTGGGGCGACGGCGAGTTCCGGGCGCTGACCGATTGGGCGCAGGCGCCCTCGGGTGCCGGGTATGCACTCGCCGACCGCCGGGTGGTCTCGGCCGCCATTCCCGAGGCGTTCGAGGATGCGGCGCCGCGCCCGCTCACCCCGTTCGTCCGGGCGATGCGACTGATGCTGATCGAGGCCGCGCCGGTCGGTGCGGACGACGATCCGGTGGTCGTGGTGCTCAGTCCGGGCGCGCATTCCGAGACCGCCTTCGATCAGGCGTATCTCGCCGCGGCACTGGGGTTTCCGCTGGTGGAGAGCGCCGATCTGGTGGTGCGCGACGGGATGCTGTGGATGCGGTCGCTCGGCACGTTACGCCGCGTCGATGTGGTCCTACGCAGGCTCGACGCGGAATTCTCCGACCCCCTCGACCTGCGGCCGGATTCGCGCCTCGGTGTGGTCGGGCTGGTGGAGGTGCTGCGCCGCGGGACGGTCTCGGTCGTGAACACCCTCGGCAGCGGCATACTCGAAAGTCCCGCGCTGGCGGCATTTCTGCCGCGGCTGTCCCGCGAGTTGCTGAGCGAGGATCTTAAACTTGCTGGGGTGCAGACATATTGGGGCGGGGACGATGCGGAGCGCGATCATCTGATCGCCCATCTGGAGGGGCTCATCATCCGGTCTACCGTGGACGGAAGCATCCATTTCGGTCCCATGCTGGCCGCCGCGGAACGGGACGAGCTGCGGGACCGGATCGCGGCGGAGGGCTGGTGCTGGGCGGGGCAGGAGCCACCGGAGTTCTCGGTCGCGCCGGCGGTGGAGGGTGCGGGCGGCCTGACCGCGGCACCGGTCGGCGTGCGCCTGTTCTCCCTGGCGGGGCGCGTCGGATACCGGGCCTTGCCGGGCGGGCTGGGGCAGCTGCATCAGCGGCTGGCGCCGGACCGGTCGGTGATCAAGGTGGCGGCCAAGGATGTCTGGGTGCGTGCCGCGCCTGCGGCGCCGGCGGCCATCGGCACGGAGCCGGCGCACGAGGAGCGCATCCGGTCCACCGCGGTCGCGCCGGTGCTGGAGGCGATCAGCTCGCCCCGCGTCCTGGACGACCTGTTCTGGCTGGGCCGTTACGGCGAGCGCGCGGAGCAGGCCCTGCGGTTGCTGATCGCCACCCACAACCAGTATCAGGACTACCGCTACCGCCCCTGGCTCGAGGGCGCGGACGCCGTCCCGGTCCTGATATCGGCCCTGGCGCGGATCACCGGGACGGTCCCACCACGAGCCTTCCTACCCGCTGAAACCGCTACACCACAGCCTGATTCGGCGCCGTTACTCCAGGAGCAGGCGTCGGGCGGACAGTGGCAGGAGCAGGCCTCGGGCGGGCAGCGGCAGAGTCAAGGGGCGGCCCCGGAACACGCTGCGGCACCACGGCAACCCGTGGGCCCGACCGTGACCGGGGCGACCCGGGAGGGGCACGAATATCTGGTGATGCTGACGGTCAACCCGTATGTGCCCGGATCGGTGGCCCATGCGCTCGACCGGTACGGCGCCACCGCGCGGGGGGTGCGCGACCGGTTGTCGACGGACACCTGGATGATCCTGTCCGCGGCCGACCGTGCGGTGGGGTCGTACCGCACCGATGCGCGTGATCAGGAGGCGGCGCTGTCGGCCGTGTTCTCCCCTGCCCTGACCGCACTGCTCGCACTCGCGGGTATCGACGCCGAATCCGCCGTGCGCGACACCGGTTGGTACGTCACGGATATCGGTAAGCGGATCGAGCGTGGCCTGGCCCTGACCGCGCTGCTGTCGGCGGCCCTGACCGACGCCCATCCCGATGCGGTGGAGGCGACGGTGACCGCGGCGGTGCTGCGTGCCACCGAGTCGACGGTGGGTTATCGCCGCCGCCGGCGGCGGGATTCGCAGCGGATCTCGGCGGTGGCGAGCGTGCTGCTGTTCGATGCGGCCAGCCCGCGCTCACTGGTCTATCAGCTCGATCGCCTGGAGGCGGATTTTCACGCGCTGCCCGGGGCGTCGGGTTCCACTCGCCCGCAACGCCTGCTGGCCGACGCGCAGCGGATGCTGCGCCGGGTCGATCCGGCCGATCTCGAGGTCGTCGGCGAGTCCGGCGGCCGGATCGAATTCGCCGAACTACTCGACGGCGTGCATCTGCGCCTGCGTAAACTCTCCGAATCATTCGAGGCGACAAGGCTTTCCCGCCCCGGCGATATCCAGCCGCTGTGGGGTAGCACCAGAGTGGTGGAGTAAATGGGTACGCGATCACGCCGCTATCGGGTGCAGCATCGCACCGTCTACTCCTACTCCGACGACGTCTCGAGCTCCTACGGCCGTGCCTACCTCACGCCGCGAGAGGCTCGCGGGCAGCGACTGATCGAGCACGAGGTGCTGATCGACCCGGTGCCCTCGGACAGTTCGGTGGGCGCGGACGTCTACGGCAATGTCACGCTGTACTTCCATGTGACCTCCGAACATCGGCGGCTGGAGGTGACCGGGAATTCGGTGGTAGAGGTGGATCGCCCTGTGTCACACCAGGATGCGATGCCGTGGGAGGCGGCCCGTCCGACCGTGGCGAGCGGGCCGCTGGCGATGGAATTCACCCTGGATCTGCTGCCGCCCGAGATCACCGCCGAGGTCGGCGCGTATGCGGCCCAATCGTTTCCGCCGGGCCGCCCGCTGGGCGCGGCGGTGGCGGAACTGAACTCCCGGATCCACGCCGATTTCACCTATAAATCGGGCTCGACGACGGTCACCACCCGGGTGGCGGACGTCTTCGCCGCACGCAAGGGCGTCTGCCAGGATTTCGCGCGCATCGGCGCGGCCTGTCTGCGGTCGCGGGGGTTGGCCGCCCGCTACGTATCCGGCTACCTTGCGACCGATCCGCCGCCCGGTAAGCCTCGGCTGGTCGGCGCCGACGCCACCCACGCCTGGGCGGCGGTATGGGTTCCCGGTGACGGCCCAGCCGCCTCGGAAGTGCCTGGCGCGGAAGGTCGATGGGTCGACTTCGATCCCACCAACGATCAGTTCGCCGACGAGCGCTATGTGACCCTGGCGTGGGGCCGGGACTATGCGGACGTGCCGCCGCTGCGGGGCATCATCTACACCGACGCCAAGGAGAGCTCCATCACGGTCGCGGTCGACCTCGCGCCGATCAATCCCGGGGCCCCGGCGTAATTTCAGTTGCAGCAGCATTCCTCGCAGGCGCAGCATTCGCAGGCGCAGCAGCAATCGTCGCTACAGCGGCAGCATTCACAGGGCGGGCGGCCGGCACCGCTGTGTAAGGTCGCAGTTATCGGCAACCATTCTGTTACTTCAGCCGCCGGAGGTGCCTATGACAACGTCCGCAGAGCCGGGCATGGTCGATATCAACCGATACGATCCGGACCGGCGGCGCTGGCTGGCCGAGGCGATCGCCAAGGTGCGGGCCGACGCGCGCCGATCCTCCGATACTCACCTGTTGCGGGTGCCGCTCGCCGCGCTGCCCGGCGTGGATTTGTATCTGAAGGACGAGTCCACCCATCCGACCGGCTCGCTCAAGCATCGGCTGGCCCGCTCGCTGTTCCTGCACGCGCTGTGCAGCGGCTGGATTCGCCCGGGCAGCCCGGTGATCGAGGCGTCCAGCGGCTCGACCGCGGTGTCCGAGGCGTACTTCGCGCGGCTCATCGGCGTCCCGTTCATCGCCGTGATGGCCCGCAGCACCAGCCGGGAGAAGGTGCGGCTGATCGAATTCCACGGCGGCAGTTGTCATTTCGTCGACAATGCGACGGAGGTGTATGACGTCGCGGCCCGGCTCGCGCGCGAGAGCGGCGGCCACTACATGGACCAGTTCACCTATGCCGAGCGGGCCACCGATTGGCGCGGCAACAACAACATCGCCGAATCGATCTTCGATCAGATGTCCCAGGAACGCTTTCCGGATCCGGCGTGGGTGGTGGCGACCGCGGGCACCGGCGGCACGTCGGCCACCATTGCCCGCTTCATCCGCTACACCGGCCGCTCGACCGGCCTGTGCGTGGCCGATCCGGACAACTCGGCCTTCTTCCCGGGCTGGCGTGACGGCGACACCGAGGTCACGACCGAGGTCTGCTCGCGTATCGAGGGCATCGGCCGCCAGCGGGTGGAGCCCAGCTTCGTCGCCCCGGCGATCGACCGGATGATTCATGTGCCCGATGCCGCCGCGATCGCCGCGGTCCACGTGCTGGAGGAGGTGATCGGCCGCAAGGCCGGTGCCTCCACCGGGACCGGGCTGTGGGCGGCGTTCCACATCATGTCCGAGATGGCCCGGCAGGGCCGCGAGGGCAGCGTCGTCGGGCTGCTCTGCGACCCCGGCGATCGGTATATCGACAAGTACTACGCCGCGGAGTGGCTCGGCGACGCGGGCATCGATATCGAGCCGTATCGGGACCGGCTCCGCGACTTCCTGATCTCGGGTGAGCTGCGCGGGTAGCGGGGATGTCGTGAGAGGTCTGTCTACCTCCCTTCCGCAGGAGGATTGCAGACCTGTAAACTTGCCAGCATCATGCAGCGGGCACTCCTCCTCGGCCGCCGCGACGGGGTCTGATACGGACCGGCTCCCGTCGCGGGGTTCAGCTGTGCCGGTCGACCCATTCCCTGGGATACATCACCCACACTCTTGGAGAATTGCATGTCACCCGCTGACGCCTTCGTATCGCGCACCATCACCGCGCCTGCCAAGCCCGCCCCGGCCGATCAGCCCGCGTGGAATCAGCAGAAGAACTCCTCGATGCCGACCTTCCGATACCGGCCGTTCGATGAGGAGATTCCGGGCGGCAGCCCGGCCGTTCCGTTCGACCGCACGTGGCCGGACAAGACCATCGATCGTGCCCCGGGCTGGTGTGCGGTGGATCTGCGCGACGGTAACCAGGCGCTCATCGATCCGATGAGCCCGGCCCGCAAGCGCCGCATGTTCGACCTGCTGGTCCGGATGGGCTACAAGGAGATCGAGGTCGGCTTCCCCTCGGCCAGCCAGACCGACTTCGACTTCGTCCGCGAGATCATCGAGGACAACGCGATCCCGGACGACGTCACTATCCAGGTACTCACGCAGTGCCGCGCCGAGCTGATCGAGCGCACCTTCGAGGCCTGCGCGGGCGCGGCCAACGTGATCGTGCACTTCTACAACTCGACCTCGATCCTGCAGCGGCGCGTGGTGTTCCGCGCGGACCGCGAGGCCGTGCAGAAGATCGCCACCGACGCCGCGGTGCTGGTCAAGCAGATCGAGCAGCGCTACCCGGATACGGACTGGCGCTACGAGTACAGCCCGGAGTCCTACACCGGCACCGAGCTGGATTACGCCAAGCAGGTGTGTGACGCGGTGTCGGAGATCATCGCGCCGACTCCGGACAAGCCGATGATCATCAACCTGCCGGCGACCGTCGAGATGGCCACCCCGAACGTCTACGCGGATTCGATCGAGTGGATGAGCCGGAACCTGGCCCGCCGCGAGTCGATCGTGCTGTCGCTGCACCCGCACAACGACCGCGGCACCGGTGTCGCCGCGGCCGAGCTGGGGTACCTGGCCGGTGCGGATCGCATCGAGGGCTGCCTGTTCGGCAATGGTGAGCGCACCGGCAACGTCTGCCTGGTCACCCTGGGGATGAATATGTTCTCCCGCGGTGTGGATCCGCAGATCGACTTCTCCAATATCGACGAGATTCGCCGCACCGTGGAGTACTGCAACCAGCTGCCCGTGCACGAGCGCCACCCCTACGGCGGCGATCTGGTGTACACCGCGTTCTCCGGCAGCCATCAGGACGCCATCAACAAGGGCCTGGACGCTATGAAGGTGGCGGCAGACGGCTCCGATTCCGATGTCGATGACATCACCTGGGAGGTTCCGTACCTGCCGATCGACCCGAAGGATGTCGGGCGCACCTACGAGGCCGTGATCCGGGTCAACTCGCAGTCCGGCAAGGGCGGGGTCGCTTACATCATGAAATCCGACCACGGCCTGGCGCTGCCGCGGCGGCTGCAGATCGAGTTCTCGCAGGCGATTCAGAAGATCACCGACGGCGAGGGCGGCGAGGTCAGCCCCAAGGCGATGTGGGACGTCTTTGCGCAGGAGTACCTGAACCCGATCCTGCCGCTGGAACGGATGCGCCAGAAGGTGTCGGCCTCGGAGACCGACGGCGGCGTGGATCACATCGAGGCCGTGGTCAAGGTGGACGGCGTCGAGCACGAGATCACCGGCGAGGGCAACGGCCCGCTCGCGGCCTTCGTGGACGCGGTGGCGACGATCGGCTACGACGTGCGGGTGCTGGACTACTCCGAGCATGCGATGTCCGCCGGTGACGACGCGCAGGCCGCGGCCTACGTCGAATGCGCGGTCGGGGACAAGGTGAGCTGGGGTGTCGGCATCGCCACCTCCATCACCACCGCTTCGCTGCGCGCGGTCGTCTCCGCGGTGAACCGCACCCGCATCTGATAAAGAGAGCGCCCCGAGGTCGCCGGTGGCCACGCACCCACCGGCGACCCGTTGTGGTGTTGTTTAGGGCGTCGCCCTGCGGGCATAGCCGTGCCGTGTTTGCGCACTTCGTAACGGTGCCGTGCGACGGTAGATATCCCCTGTGGATAACTCACCGCCGCACGGGTTCGTAGCAGGTCTGTGGCGCAACGAGCATCCGTGCAGCGTGCTAGCGTTGAACTGCATCAGCGCCCGAGCTCACTGCTCGAAAACTCCCGAGCAGATGGGGGATACGTGACGACCAACGATAATTCGACCTCACCGCCGTGGCTGCAGGGCCACGGTACGGATACGACCACCGAACAGGACGATCCGAACGTGGCATCGGCGCACGACGACGCACAAGCGGATGCGTCCGCACCGGACGTCGAGGCCGCCGCCGAGTCCGGCCACGATTCGGCGGACGAGCAGGCATCCGGGATGTTCCCGCCGATGCCCGATTCGATGGAGCAGGCCCCGTTCCCGCCCGGGCCGGATCCGCAGTTCGTACCCGACCCGCAGTTCGGTGCGGAACAGCAGCATTTTGGTTCCCAGGGGCAGTTCCCGGAACCACAGTTCGGGCCGGAGCATCAGGGGTCGTTCGCGCCTCCCGGTGGCCCGCCCCCGATGGGTGGATTCCCCCCGCCGTCGCCCTTCGCCCAGCCTGAGCAGGGGCAATTCCCGCCGAATCCCGGTTTCGCGCCGAGCGGTGGTTTCCCGATGCCCGAGCCCGGCGGCCCCTTCGCCCCGCCTGGTGGCCCGGGCGATCCCATGTCGTTCGCGCCGCCGAACTTCGGCGAGATGGCGCCACCGCAGCCCTACGGCGAGATGCCCCCACCAAATTACGGTGAGGCGCCCGCGAATTACGGTGAGGCGCGCCAGGAGACGCCCTACGGTGAGGTCCGTCAGGAGATCGGCAGCGACGGTATGGTCCGCCGCGTGTTCAACGAGGATCCGCAGGCCGCCCCCGCGGCACCGGGCCCGGAACCGCAGCAGTACGGCCAGGAGCAGTTCAGCTGGGCGCCACCGCCACCGCCCGCGCCCGCGCCGCCGCCGAGCTACCAGCCGCCGCAGCAGCCGGGCCCGGGCGGCTGGCAGGGTGGCCCGCCGCCGAATCCGCCGAGTCAGCCGAACATCCCGCAGCAGCACCAGCCGCCGCCGAATCCGCCGCAGCAGCAACCCCCGCAGCAGCACCAGCCGCCGCCGCAGCCCGGTTTCCAGCCGCAGCATATGCAGCAGGAGTTCGGGCAGCCCGGCCATTCGGTGAACGATCTGAACCTGCTCAAGCGGGCCCGGCGCTCGCCGCGCAGCGGGTGGCGTCGCGCCGTGCACAAGGTGACCGGCGGCGCGATCAATCCGGGTGAGTCGTCGGCGGATGTCGTCTATCGCGAACTCGGCGAACGGGTGAACCAGCCGGTCCGCGGCGATTATCGGATCGCGATCCTGTCGCTCAAGGGCGGCGTCGGAAAGACCACGACGACGGTCGGCCTGGGCTCGACCTTCGCCTCGGTGCGCGGTGACCGCGTCATCGCGATCGACGCCAACCCTGACCTCGGCACGCTCGCCCACCGGGTGCCGCGCCAGACCCGCTCGACGGTCCGCAACCTGCTCGAGGATCAGCACATCGGTCGCTACTCGGACGTGCGGGCGCACACCTCGCAGGCCCCGAGCCGGCTGGAAGTGCTTGCCAGCGAGCAGGATCCGGCGGTGTCGGAGGCCTTCAGCGAGGCTGATTACCGGCGTGCCATCGGCATCCTGCAGCAGTTCTACAACATCATCCTCACCGACTGCGGCACCGGTCTGATGCATTCGGCGATGTCCGGTGTGCTGGATATGGCGAGCTCGCTGATCCTGGTGACCTCCCCGGCGATCGACGGTGCGCGCAGCGCGTCGGCCACGCTGGACTGGCTCGAGCATCACGGCTACAACAAGCTGGTCGAGCGAACCGTGGTGGTGGTCAACGCATCCCGCCGCGGCGCCTCCACCGTGGATCTGGATCAGCTGCGCAAGCTGTTCCTGGACCGCACCCGAGCGGTGCAGGTGGTGCCGTTCGACGATCACCTCGCCGAGGGCGCGGAGATCGACCTGGAGCTGGTGAGCCGGCCGACCCGCACCGCCCTGCTGGAATTGGCGGCGATGGTGGCCGATGATTTCGCCTACAACATCCCACAGCCCCCGTTCCCCGGCCTGCAGACCCAGTATCCGGGACCGCAGCACCAGTACCCGGGCCCGCAGGCGCAGTATCCCGGTCCGCAGGAGCACTATTCCGGCCAGCAGGGGCAGTACCCCGGCCAGCCGGGGCAGTATCCTGGTCCGGGAGAACAGTATTCACCGCCGCCGGACCCCTACGGGTCGTAGGAGATCCGGTCGCACGCGAACCGGTAAGTCCCGCAGCAGATTACGAAGCGGCTTCCGAATCCCACAGATTCGGAAGCCGTTTCGCGTCGTCGGCCCGGGATCGGCTTTGAGGGCCAATCGGCCTCCGCGTCGTTCTGGCGCGTCCCCTGTCATCCCGGCGTGGCGTCTCTCCGTCATCCCGGCATGCTTCTTGGCCGGGATCCATTGTGCTTAGCGGAGATTCCGGCCAAGAGCATGCCGGAGTGACGAAGCGAGGTGTGCCGGAATGGCGAAGGTGGGCGCGCTCGAGAGTCAGGCGGCCGCGGCGCGGGCGGCGGCGTGGAATGCGGCCAGCACCGCGGCGATCGCGGGGCGGCGTTCGGCGTGCGGGCGGGTGGCCAGGTCGTATAGGCGCGCCGCGCGGACGCCCGACAGTCGCAGTACCGCCAGGTCCGGGTGGCGCACGGCGTGGCGGGGCATCAGGGCAACACCGTGCCCGGCCGCAACCAGCTCCTCGATGACGCTGAAATCGTTGAGCCGCTGGGTGATTCGAGGTTGGACACCCGTGACGGTGGCGATCGAGCGCAGCACGTCGTCGACCGGGAAGCCGCCGCGCACGCTCAGCCAGGACTCCTGCGCCAGCTCATCGGGAGTGACCCGCTCGCGGCCGGCCAACCGGTGTCCGGGGGCGACCACGACGTCGATCGGCTCGCGCATCAACGGCTGCGCGGCGACGCGCGGCCCGGATATCGACGGGGCGCGCTCGTCCCGATGGGTCAGCACGACGTCGTAGTCGGCGAGCAGCCGCGGCACCTCGCTCGGCGGCACGTCCTCGTCGCTGGCGGCCATATCGACCCCGCTGTCGGCCAGCGCGGCCAGCACATGCGGCAGCAGCAGTGCGGCCCCGGAGGGAAACAGCGCCACCCGCACCTGCCCGCGCGGCGACCCCCGGTACAGCGCCATCTCCGCCGCCGCCCGGTCCAGCGCGGCCAGCACCTCGTCGGCCCGCATCACCAGTGCATGCCCGGCATCGGTCAGCCGTACCCGCCGTCCGTCGGGTTCCAGCAGCGTCACCCCGGCCTCGCGCGCGAGCGTCTTGAGCTGTTGCGACACCGCCGACGGCGTCATCGACAGCGCCTCGGCGACCCCGGTGACCGTGCCCCGGTCGGCGAATTCCCGTAGTACCCGCAGCCGCTCGGCGGACATGAACGATCCCTCGGACATTATTCAGTTTTACTACATTATCCATCCATATATATTCGATTGTGCTTACCGGTTGGCGGATCCATGCTGAATGTGTGAGTTATCGTGATCGTCTGCTCGGCCTTGCCGTCGTGCTGCTCTGGGGCCTGAACTTCCTCGCATTGCATATCGGGGTGGAGCACTTTCCGCCGCTGTTCTTCGCCGGGCTGCGATTCGTCGTGATCGCCCTGCCCGTGCTGATCCTCGTGCCGCGGCCGCGGGTACCGCTGCGATGGCTGCTGCTGTACGGGGTCGGATTCGGGGTGCTGCAGTTCGCCTTCCTGTTCACCGCGATGCGCGCGGGCATGCCGACGGGGCTGGCCTCGCTGGTGCTGCAGTCCTCGGCGCCGTTCACCGTACTGCTGGGCTCGCTGTTCCTACGCGAAAGGCTCGGGGCCACACAGATTCTGGGGCTCGCGGCCGCAGTGCTGGGGATGGTGGTCATCGGCTGGGACCGGGCCGCGCATGCGGGCCTGCTACCGGTGTTGCTGACGCTGGCAGGTGGACTGGGCTGGGCGTTCGGCAATATCGGGTCTCGGCTGGCCGCGGCGCCCTCGGATACAACAAAGGTGAATCCGATGCATCTGACCCTGTGGATGGCGGTGGTGCCGCCGGTGCCGCTGTTCGCGCTGTCGCTGCTGGTCGAGGGGCCGAGTGCCGGTGTGCATGCGCTGGCGGCCTCCTTCTCGGTCACCGGCTGGCCCGCGCTGGCCGCGCTCGCCTACACCGCGGTGCTCGCGACGGTGGTGGGGTCGGGGCTGTGGACCTATCTGATGAGCCGCTATCCGGCCGGCGCGGTCGCGCCGCTGTCGCTGATGGTGCCGGTGGTGGGTATCACCGCATCGTGGGCGTTCCTCGGGGAGCGTCCGTCGGCGCTGTCGCTGGTTGGTGGGGTGATCGTCATCGCGGGTGCCTTCGCGGCCACGGCCGGAGGCCGGCACCGGGCCGCGGTACCGGATGTGCGGGCCGACCCGGCCGGGGCGGATCGGGAATCGGCGCCGAGAATCCCGGGTACGCGTGTCGCGGTCGCCGACTGATCCTCCCGTTCAAGGGCCCATCCGACTCGAGGTCTGGATCGACCGCCTACAGTATTGCGCGGCGTGGAGGTCCCGACCTGATGACAGAACATGATGGGGTCGTCTCGCGAAGAACGGTTCTTCGCGGGGCGGCCGTGGCGGGTGCGTTGACCGCGGGCGCCCTGACGGCGCGCCCGATTCCCGCGGCCGCCGCGGCCGGGCGCCGGGTCGCGGTATTCGGTGGCGGCGTGGCCGGGCTGACCGCCGCACACGAACTGGCCGAGCGGGGGTTCGCGGTCACCCTGTACGAGCCCCGGGCGCTGGGCGGTAAGGCCCGCAGTATCGCGGTCCCCGGCACCGCCCGCGACGGGCGCCCGGATCTGCCCGGTGAGCACGGATTCCGCTTTTTTCCCGGTTTCTACCACCATATTCCGGATACGATGCGCCGAATTCCCGTTCCCGGCAACGCCAACGGTGTATGGGACAACCTCGTCGGCGCGGCCGAGGCGCGGTTCTGCCGGACCGGGGCCCCGGACACCATCCTGCCGCTGGGCCGGGGCAAGTCCTGGGCCAGTCCCGACGATTTCCGGCAGACCACCGCCTCGGTGATCGCGACCTCGGCCCGGATGCCCATGGACGACGCGCTCTACTTCGCCAACCGGCTGCTGGTCTTCTGCGCCAGCTGCGACGCGCGCCGGCTGGGGGAGTGGGAGAACGTGGCGTGGCGCGACTTCGTCGGCGCGCGCACTCGCTCTCCGGAATTCCGGGTGTTGTTGTCCCGCACCCTGACCACGCTGCTGGTCGCCGCCAAGGACGATCGTGCCAGCACCCGCACCATCGGCGGCATGGGCGAGCAGTTCCTGGCCAATCCCCTGGAGATCGGTGACGACGGCCCGCTGGACCGGTTGCTCAACGGCCCGACCTCGTTGACGTGGATCGACCCCTGGGTGCGGCGGCTGACCGAACTCGGCGTGCGCTTCGAGACCGTGCGGCTGCGCGAGCTGCGGGTGCGTGATCGGCGGATCGCGGGTGCTCGTGTTGCCGACGGTTCGGGCGCCGAAAGCGAGGTGGACGCCGACCATTTCGTGCTCGCCGTGCCCGTCGATGTGGCCCGCCGGTTGTGGACGCCCGAAATCCTGGCAATACAACCGGAATTGGCGGCCATGAACCGCCTCTGGGTGGACTGGATGACCGGGATCCAGTTCTATCTGCGCCGTCCGGCGGGCATTGCGCGCGGGCATACCGCCTACGTCGATTCGCCGTGGTCGCTGACCTCCATCGGGCAGAACCAATTCTGGCCTCGCACACCGCTTTCCGGCTTCGGTGACGGGGAGGTCCGGGATTGCCTTTCGGTGGACATCTCGGACTGGAACACTCCCGGAATACTTTTCGGCAAGACCGCCAAGGAATGCACGCACGAACAGATCGCGCGTGAGGTCTGGGCGCAGCTGCGGGCGCAGCTGGCGGGGAAGGTGGAATTGCGCGACGCCGACCTGCATTCGTGGTTCCTGGATCCGGGCGTCACCTGGGATCCCGCGCGAGGCCGCAACGGCAATGCAGATCGCCTGCTGATCAATACCGTCGGCTCCTGGTCCGCGCGCCCGGAACCGCACGGTGCGCTGGAGAATATGTTCCTCGCGGGCGACTACGTGCGCACCACCATAGATCTGGCGACCATGGAGGGCGCCTGCGAGGCCGGACGCCGGGCGGTCAACGCGCTGCTGGACACGGTCGGTTCGAATGCGCCGCGCTGCACGCTCTTCCCGCTGTATCGCGCGGTCGAACTGGAGCCGCTGCGCCAGGCCGACAACGCGCGTTACGCGTCGGGTCAACCGAATATGTTCGACACCGCTGTTTAATCGGCCACAGCCAGGTGGAGATAGCGGTTGGGGTTCTCACAAACCCCTGGTGTCCCGTGTGATTGCGCAGTTCAATTTAGGTATGAGCGAAATCACCACTGCGGCCGAACTTCGCGAACTGCTGGGGGAGCCGACCGACCGCGTCGCGACCAAGGAGCGCCCGGCCCTGCATCCGCGCGACCGGGAATGGATCGACACCTCACCGTTCGTGGTGCTGGCGACCAGCGACGCGGAGGGCAACTGCGATGCCTCTCCGAAGGGCGATCCGGCCGGATTCGTGAAGGTGCTGGACGACCGGACGATCGCGATTCCGGAGCGTCCGGGTAATCGCCGCGCCGACGGCTATCTGAACATTCTGTCCAATCCGCATGTGGGCGTGATCTTCCTGATCCCCGGCCGCAGCGAGACCCTGCGCATCAACGGCCGCGCCCGCCTGCTCACCGACGCCCCGTACTTCGACGACATGATCGTCAAGGGCAACCGCCCGATCCTGGCCGTCGAGGTGGCGATCGAGCAGATCTTCTTCCACTGCGCCAAGGCCTTCCTGCGCAGCAGCCTGTGGAAGCCGCAGGGCTGGCCGCAGGACAATCTGCCCGGTCCGGCCCGGCTCGCCAAGGAGGTCCAGGCGAACATCACCGAGACCGTGGAACAGCTCGAGCAGCACTACTCGCCCGAGAACTACGAGAAGCTGCTCTACTGACCGGGGTTGTGCGCTCGGCGCACCGTAATACCGCCTGAGCATCCGAGACCCCGGCCCAATACACTCGCGGCGTGGCAGACATCTCGATGCGCGGGCGGCTCGCGCTGCGGGCGGCGGCGGGCGCGGCATGGGCCTCGCAACGGGCCGGGCGCGGCAAGGGGTCGATGATCGGCGGGCTGATCGCGTTGCAGATCGATCCGACGATCATGACGCAGCTGGGCCGGGGGCGGCGCACGGTGCTGGTGACCGGCACCAACGGCAAATCGACCACGACCCGCATGACCGCGGCGGCGCTGGGCGCGCTGGGGCCGGTGGCCACGCAGGCCGACGGCGCGAATATGGATGCGGGCATCGTGGCCGCGCTCAACGTGCATCGCGACGCGCCGGTGGCGGCGATCGAGGTCGACGAGCTCCACCTGCCGCATGTGAGCGACGCGCTGAACCCCGCCGCCGTGGTGCTGTTGAACCTGAGCCGGGATCAGCTCGACCGGGTCGGCGAGATCAACATGATCGAACGCAAGCTGCGCGAGGGCATGGCCCGGCACCCGGAGACGGTGCTGATCGCCAACTGCGACGACGTGCTGATCACCTCGATCGCCTACGACCACCCCAACGTGGTGTGGGTGGCCGCCGGGAGCGGCTGGGTCGTGGATGCCACGAGCTGTCCGCGCAGTGGTGAACCGATCGTCTGGGAAGACACGCACTGGCGCAGTACCGGCGCGGACTTCGCGCGACCCGAGCCGGACTGGTGGGTCGACGAGGAGCATCTGTACGGCCCCGACGGGGTGAAAGTGCCGCTGCATCTGGCGCTTCCGGGCCGGGCGAATCGCGGCAACGCCGCGCAGGCGGTGGCCGCGGCGGTGGCGCTGGGCGTGCCGCCCGAGGCGGCGGCGCAGGCGACCGCGACGGTGCGGGAGATCGCGGGCCGCTATCGGACGGTACGGGTCGGCGAGCATTCCGCCCGTCTGCTGCTGGCCAAGAACCCGGCCGGTTGGCAGGAGGCGCTGTCGATGATCGACCCGGCCGCAACGGGTTTGGTGATCGCGGTGAACGGCCAGGTGCCCGACGGCGAGGATCTGTCGTGGCTGTGGGATGTGCGGTTCGAACACTTCGAGGGCACTGAACCTACCCACCCCGCCGACTCCGCAAGCGCCGTCGGCTGCCATCCCCTAGTGGTCGTGGCCGCCGGTGAGCGTGCCACCGATCTCGCGGTGCGCCTCACCTATGCCGGAGTCGACCATACGACGGTGCCGGATCCCTTGCGCGCCATCGCATCCTGCCCACCGGGACAGGTCGAGGTGCTGGCCAACTACACCGCATTCCGCGATCTGAACCGCGATCTGGAGGCGCATCATGACTGATTCCATCGTGCGGATCGGGCTGGTGCTGCCCGATGTGATGGGCACCTACGGCGACGGCGGCAACGCGGTCGTGCTGCGGCAGCGGCTGCGGATGCGAGGGTACGACGCCGAGATCGTCGAGATCACCCTGAGCGACCCGGTTCCCGAGTCCCTGGACGTCTATCTGCTGGGCGGAGCGGAGGATTCGGCGCAGCGGCTGGCCACCCGGCATCTGCAGCGCTATCCGGGCATGCAGGCCGCGGCCGCCAAGGGCGCACCCGTGCTGGCGATCTGCGCGGCGATCCAGGTGCTGGGCAACTGGTACGAGACCTCCGACGGCGAACGCGTCGAGGGCGTCGCCATGATCGATGTCACCACCGCCCCGCAGGCCGAACGCGCCATCGGAGAGGTGACCACCACCCCGCTCGTCCCCGGCCTGTCCGAACCGCTCACCGGATTCGAAAACCACCGCGGCGGAACGCGTCTCGGCCCCGCCGCCGCGGGTCTGGCCAAGGTTACCCGCGGCGTCGGCAACGGTGTCGGCGACGGCCTGGAGGGCGTGGTCCAGGGCTCGGTTATCGGCACCTACCTGCATGGCCCGGCCCTGGCGCGCAACCCCGAACTCGCCGACCTCCTGCTGAGGCGAGCCCTCGGCGTGGACACCCTCGCCCCGCTGAACCTCCCCGAGGTAGACCAGCTCCGCCGAGAGCGCCTGCGCGCTTAGGCGTGCCGATACCGATTTCCTCGCCCCGCCCCATCCGATTGGTTACGCGCGTCAGCTGCGTCTATGCCTCATGAAACCTCGATCTGTTGAGGTTCGGGCCATTGACCGGGTAATCTCGCGCGTGGCCATGCGTGATGAGGGAGGTGGCCGCCGTGCGCAGACGCGTCCTGATGAAGGCTGCCGGAATGGCGGCGCTGCTTGGTGCAGCGACGGCCATGACCGGTACCGGAACGGCGACCGCCGATCCGGTGTGGGACGACCTTTTCCAGCACTGGGTGCCGGAAATCTTTGCGCCCCTTCCCGATCCGCCGGAACATTCCGAGGCGATCGTGATCGGGTCGGGCTTCGGGGCGGCGGTCACCGCGCTGCGGCTGGCACAGGCCGGGGTGGTCAACACCGTGCTCGAGCGGGGGTCGCGCTGGCCCAACGATCCGTGGCGGGAGATCTTCACCGGCGACGATCTGCCCGACGGCCGCGGCTTCTGGCATCGCACCGATTTCACCGGCGTCACCAAGGTGCCGATGCATTTCGCCGATTTCGGCGGGGTCCTGGACGTCACCCCGCTCGACGGCATCGACGTCTGGCGTGGCGCCGCGGTCGGCGGCGGCTCGGTGGTGTTCACCGGCTGTATGATCGCGCCGCCGCGCCGGTTCTTCGACCAGATCTTCGGCGGCACGGTCGATTTCGATGAGCTGGACCGGGTCTACTATCCGCGGGTGCGGCAGCTGCTGCGGCTGAGCACGATGCCCGCCGATATCTACAATTCGGTGTCGTTCACCCATTCACGGGCCTGGGACGATCAGGCCCGCAAGGCGGGCTATACCCCGCAGCCCAGCGACTCCATCTTCAACTGGAATATCGTGCGCGGTGAATTGGCAGGCACCACAAGGCCTTCGGCCACCGCCGCGCGCAGTAACCTGGGCAATTCCAACGGCGCGAAATTCGACCTCAACCAGAACTATCTGAAATATGCGGAGCAGACCGGGAAGTCGGCGATATTCGCGGGCCACCGGGTCGACTCCATCGCGCAGGATGCCGGCGGCCGCTATGTGGTCGCGGTGAGCAAGCTCGATCCGACCGGCGCGGTGCTGCGCCGGCGCACACTCACCTGCGATCGGCTGTTCCTCGGCGCCGGTTCCGTCGGCACCTCCGAACTGCTGGTGCGGGCCCAGGGCACCGGTGCGCTGCCGCATCTCAACGAGCACATCGGTGACGGCTGGGGCACCAACGGCGATGTGGTGCTGGCGCGCGGCGAGAGTTCGCTGCAGGGACTGGGGCAGGGCGTGCCCAGCGCCAGCCGCATCTTCGACGATTCGGGCATGCCGCTGAGCCTGGAGAACTGGTACATCCCGGGAATCCCCATGGAAACCGGCGCACTGGCCTCGCTCGGTCTCGCCTTCGACCCGACCCGCGCCCGTTTCGGCTATGACGCCGCCCGCGACGCGGTCGGCCTCAGCTGGCCCCGGCAGGCGCAGGATCGGATCGTCGATGCGTGCCGCGCGGTGGACCATCGCATCGCCGAGCGCGGCGGTGCGATGGCCGGATACATGGCCCTCGATACCGCCCTCGGCTACGACGCGAACGCCGTATTCACCGCGCATCCGCTCGGCGGCGCGGTGCTGGGGCAGGCCACCGATAACTACGGTCGCGTGATCGGCCATCCCGGGCTGTACGTGATGGACGGTGCCGCGGTGCCGGGCAGCACCGGCACGGTGAACCCCTCGCTGACGATCACCGCACTCGCCGAACGCAATATCGAGGCCATCATTCGCGCAGGTCACTGACTCCCGGGGTGGTGTCGGGTTACTCTCGGCGGGATCATTCGCCGCAGAAGGGATCCGCTGTGTCGCAGTACCGCACCGTCGCGGGACCGCAGGAATATCCGCGCAAGCCGCCGGCCCTGTGGACCGACTTCATCATGCTCGCCGTGGCCGTGGTGTCGGCGGCGCTGATCTGCTGGGTCGTCATGTTCCGGGTTCCCGGGGGAGCCTGGCCGGGGGCGATCGTGATCGCCGACTACGCGATCTGTGCGATCTTCGCCCTGGAATTCCTGTGGCGCTGGCGGCGGGCGGACTGGTCGTGGAACTTCCCGTTCGTCTACTGGTACGAGGTGCTCTGCCTGATCCCGGTGACCGCGGCGTACTTCCACGATTCACATGTGCTGCGGATCGTGGTGCTACTGGCCCGGCTGTTGCGCGTGGCCGACCGCGCCTTCGGCGATCGGGTCACCGTCGCGGTGGTGAACCGGTCGATGGGCACGATCGTCGACGCGATCAAACGCCCGGTGACGATGGCGGTCCTCGAGGAGGTCTCGGAGGTGCTGCGCGCGGGCCAGTACACCCGCAATATCGCGGCGGCACTGCAGGAGAACCGCGCGGAGCTGGACGGCATGATCGTGGAGCTGATCAAGAACGATCCGCAGATCGGCCGGGTGCGCTATATGCCGTTCCACGAGGACATCATCCGCGGCATCGCGAATACCGCCTTCCGCGTCATCTTTCAGGTGCTGGCGGATCCGCGCATCGACGAGCTGGTCGGAGATGTGTTGCGGGAGAACGTGCATCAGATGAGGCGGGCGGTGCGCGAAGGGGTGCGCGCCGCGGAAACGGTCGACAATAAGCCGATTTCGCCGCCCTGAGCCACGCGGTGTCGATGGGGCTGTGTCGATTGGGCCCGGCTCAGGGCGTCTCGTGGCCGCCGTGCCGGATCGCCTCCCTCGGCTGGGCGTACCGCACTGTCTCCCAGGTGATCAGCACGCCCAGCACCGCGCACAGCAGGCCCAGGGCGGCGACCGCGGGCAGCACCGAGGCCAGCGGAGTCAGTGCTGCCAGCACCACCGCGCTGACCAGCCGCGGCCACAGCACGATACCCGTTGCGTAGTGCCGGAATCCGACCAGCGCGATCAGATAGACGATCACCCCGCCGTATAGTGCGAACAACGGAATCCCGTGCAGTTCATCGCGTAAGGAGTGGCCGGCTGCGCCGCCCACGTAGTTGAGCACCTTCTTCAGCCCCAGTGAGAGCGCGATAATCCCCACGATCATCGGAAAATGCCAGTAGGTATAGCAATTCCGGGCGATCTGGATCTGTCGCGCGCCGCTCGCGCGGGCCAACTCGTGTTCCACCACCGTCGCGGCGACATCGAAATACGCCCACCACAGCAATCCCGCAACCGCCAGCCCGAGCAGCGATCCCACCGCTATCGGCCAGGAGATCGGCAACCCGGCCACCCCGACCCCGATGGAGACGACGGATTCGCCGAGCGCCACGATGATGATCAGGCCGTGCCGTTCGGCGAAATGCCCCGCCGATTTGATCCGCCAGTCGTTGCCCGAGAACAGGGTCCACACCATATCGCCGACGATGGCGGCGATCCACAGCCAGATCTGCACGGTTCCGTGGTTGACCGCGGCGACGATCAGCAGCGCGGTGCCGAGCGTGATCGACCCCGCGGCCCAGCGGGTCACCTGCCCGCGCAGCTGCCGGTCCTGCGCGCTCGCGCACCAGAACACCCACAGGTGGATCAGCCGGATCGCCAGATAGCCGAGCGCGAACACCAGTGGCCCGTACCAGCCCCCGGGCTGATCGTGAAAGGCCTCGGGGATGGCCAGCGCCACGATCAGCGCCGCGCCCATGGCCCCGAAGAGTGCGATCCGGGCGATGCCCTCGTCCGCCTTGACGATGTTGCCCAGCCAGGCATAAGCGATCCACACCCACCACATCACCGCGAGCACCAGGAATGCCCGCAGCATGTTCACCGCGGTGGTCTCGTGTGCGGCCAGGTCGGTGACCTGGGTGAAGGCAAAGACCAACACCAGGTCGAAGAACAGTTCCAGCTGGGTCACCGAGGCGTCGCCGGTGACTTCCCGCATCCGAGTTCGTTTTCCGCCGGTCATGGCGGTTATCGTCGCAGGTAATGAGGGGATCGGGGAAGATCAACTCACTTCGTAGTTTTCCCCGAATTGAAATTTCTCGATGAACTCGATCAAGTTCTGCACCGCCTCCTCATTCACCTTGGCGATGCCGCGTTTCATGAGAATTCCGGGGACCGGAATCGGCAGATAAACTTCCGAGTGGTACCAGACCTCGGCACCGTCGTCGGTCGTCTCGAGCTCGAACCAGCCCTTGCCGCCGCCGCCCGCGCCGCTTTCGACGACCTGCCAGGCGATTCGGTCTGCGGTGCAGTCGTATTCGAGTACCTGCCGGTCGGAGTTGCCCGTCGGGCTGACCGTCGCATACACGCGCTTGGGACGCCCGTAGTCGTCGTAGGTCGCCACGCGCACATCCCTGTGCGAGGGGGACCACTCCGGGATTCGCTCGACCGCGAGCAATGCCTCCATGACTTGTTCGGCGTCGACGTCGACAATGAATCTGTGGTCGGTCTTTGTGCGCATAGCCTTGCCCTCCACCCCCCAGTACCACTGGACCGATTGTCTCCAAGGTCACAGGTCGGCGTCAACCGCTCGGTCTGTTCCACAGGTTTGGGAGACCGTCCAGTACGTGAAGGTATGCCGGGTGGGCGAAACGCCCAGGGGCTCCAGGCGGATTCGATGTTTGATCGGCCGACGCCCCGGGTACCGACGGGAGCGTCGGGTGTATTTCAGTGCGGACGCACGAGCCAGTCCGGGCCCGGGAACACCAGACTCTCGTGCCCATCGGAGAATCGCACCATGTACGGCGGCGCGCCATCGGCGCCGCGAACCTCGAGGATTTCTCCCGTGCGATCCGCCATACCGACCGCATGGCTGTGGACTAATAAGCGATCACCGACTTTTGCCTGCATGATTCGTATTATCTGTCGACAGTGATGAAGGTCACAAATTCTCGGGCCGGGCCTACGCCGCCCTCTTCGCCCCCGACGCCGATTACGTAACTTTTATGGGCACCCATCACAAGGGCAGGTCAGCGATCGAGGCGTGCCATGTGCCGCTGTTCGAGAAGTATCAAAAAGGTTCTCGCATCGATGGCGAGATCACCCAGGTCCGGATGCTCACTCCGGACGCCGCGATCGTGCACGGAAAGGGCGCCCTGGTGAAGGGGAAACGGCGCCGCACCGCGCGCAACACCAAGGTCCAGACCTGGGTTGTTGTGCGCCGCAACGGGGACTGGGAGGTCGCCGCCTTCCATAACACCAAGTACCACCCGATCATGGCGGCGCTGACCGCTCGGATGGACGCGCGCATGGCCTCCTCGGCATTGCCGCCGGTAGAGGCGGCCCGATAACGACTGGACCCGAGTCGGTACTCTGGGGTGCTGGTAACAGCAGTGTGTCGATCTTGGAGGATCCCTCGTGGCTCTCGTCGTTCAGAAGTACGGAGGATCCTCGGTGGCTACCGCCGAGCGCATCCGGCGCGTGGCTGAGCGGATCGTCGAGACGAAGAAGCAGGGGCACGACGTGGTCGTCGTGTGCTCCGCGATGGGCGATACGACCGACGAGCTACTGGATCTGGCCCAGCAGGTCTCGCCCGCCGCGCCAGCCCGCGAGATGGACATGCTCCTGACCTCGGGTGAGCGCATCTCGAATGCGCTGGTCGCCATGGCGATTCATTCGCTGGGCGCGGAGGCACGCTCGTTCACCGGCTCGCAGGCCGGCGTCATCACCACCGGCGTGCACGGCAAGGCCAAGATCATCGACGTGACCCCGTCGCGGCTGCGCGAGGCGCTGGACGAGGGCACGATCGTGCTGGTCGCCGGCTTCCAGGGCGTCTCGCAGGACAGCAAGGACGTGACCACGCTCGGCCGCGGCGGTTCCGACACCACCGCGGTTGCGCTGGCCGCCGCGCTCGGCGCCGATGTGTGCGAGATCTACACCGATGTGGACGGCGTATTCACCGCCGACCCGCGGATCGTCTCCGACGCGCAGAAGCTCGACCAGGTCTCCTACGAGGAGATGCTGGAGATGGCGGCCTGCGGCTCGAAAGTGCTGATGCTGCGCTGCGTGGAATACGCGCGCAGTTACAACGTGCCCGTGCATGTGCGCTCGTCCTACACCGACAAGCCGGGCACCTACGTTTACGGATCGATGGAGGACATCCCCTTGGAGCAAGCAATCCTCACCGGCGTCGCGCACGACCGCAGCGAGGCCAAGGTGACAGTCGTCGCGATACCGGACGAGCCCGGCTACGCCGCCAAGGTGTTCCGCGCCATCGCCGATGCCGAGATCAACATCGACATGGTGCTGCAGAACATCTCGAAGGCGGAGACCGGTAAAACCGACATCACCTTCACCCTGCCCAAGACCGACAGCGCCCGCGCGGTGGAGATGCTGACCGACCGGCAGAGCGAGATCGGCTTCTCCCAGGTCCTCTACGACGATCACATCGGCAAGGTGTCGCTGGTCGGCGCGGGGATGAAGAGCCATCCCGGCGTCACCGCCACCTTCTGTGAGGCGCTGGCCGAGGCCGGGATCAACATCGACCTGATCTCCACCTCGGAGATCCGGATCTCGGTGCTGGTGCGGGACAACGAACTCGACGAGGCCGTGCAGGTGCTGCACCGGGCGTTCGACCTGGGCGGCGACGAGGTCGCGGTCGTGCACGCGGGATCGGGGCGATAAATCATGGGCGTACGTGTAGGTGTGGTCGGCGCGACCGGGCAGGTCGGCGCCGTCATGCGGAAGCTGTTGCAGGAGCGTAACTTCCCCGCCGACGAGGTGCGTTTCTTCGCCTCGTCGCGCTCGGCCGGTAAGACGCTGCCGTGGCGCGGCGGCGAGATCGTGATCGAGGACGCCGAGACCGCCGATCCCAGCGGCCTGGATATCGCGCTGTTCTCGGCCGGGGCCACCATGTCGCGGGTGCAGGCGCCGCGCTTCGCCGCCGCCGGGGCCACCGTCATCGACAACTCCTCGGCTTGGCGCAAGGACCCCGAGGTGCCGCTGGTGGTCAGCGAGGTCAATCCGGAGCAGACCCGCAACCTGGTCAAGGGCATCATCGCCAATCCCAATTGCACCACGATGGCCGCGATGCCGGTCCTCAAGCCGCTGCACGACGCGGCGGGCCTGCAGCGGCTGATCGTCTCCAGCTATCAGGCGGTATCCGGGAGCGGGCTGGCCGGTGTCGACGAGCTGGCCTCGCAGGCGCGCGCGGTGATCGACGACGTCGAGAAGCTGACCCACGACGGCTCGGCCGTGCAGTTCCCCGCGCCGAACAAATATGTCGCGCCGATCGCGTTCAATGTGCTGCCGCTGGCCGGATCGCTGGTCGACGACGGCTCCGGCGAGACCGACGAGGATCAGAAGCTGCGCAACGAGAGCCGCAAGATCCTCGGCCTCCCCGAACTGCTTGTGAGCGGCACCTGCGTGCGCGTACCGGTCTTCACCGGCCACTCGCTCTCGATCAATGCCGAATTCGCCCAGCCCCTTTCGGTCGAGCAGGCCCGCAAACTGCTGGCCGACGCCCCGGGCGTGAAGCTGGTCGACGTGCCGACCCCGCTGCAGGCCGCGGGCATCGACGAGTCCCTCGTCGGCCGCATCCGCCAGGACCCGGGCGTCCCCGGCGGCCGCGGCCTGGCCCTGTTCGTCTCGGGCGACAACCTCCGAAAGGGCGCGGCCCTCAACACGATTCAGATCGCCGAGGTCCTGCTCGCCAACCGCTGAGAAAAAGCATCCTCCATTGCAGAGAGTGAGAATGCTATGCCGACACAACCGAAAGACGACGATTCGTCGACGACTACTGCGGAACTGTTGAGCGGTCGCAACGGTGTTCGGCCGCGCGAGTCGATCTGGGAGCTCGAGTCCGGCCGTGTCGAGCATGAGCTCATCGATTAACGGTCAGATCTGTGCGCGCAGGCCGCTCAGGATGTGGTCGACGAATTCGGTGGATTGCCGCAGGTCGGATTCGGGTGAAGGCAGCAGGAAGCGGTAATACACCGGGCCGTACAGCATTTCGACCATGGTCCGGGTGGGTATATCGGCGCGTAGCTCGCAGGCGCCGACTGCGCGGTCGAGGCGTTCGCGGCACAGCTCGAGCCGCGGGTCGACGATGATGTCGCGCACCGCGGCCTCGATGCGCGGGTCGGACTGTCCCTCGGCGATGACGCCGCGGTAGACGATGCCGACCTCGCCGGCCAGCAGCGTTGTCAGTCCGGTGATCTGGGTCTTCAGGTCGGCGGCGATATCGCCGGTGTCGGGGAAGCCGGTGGCCGGACCCATTTTCTCGTCGACCACATCTAGCGCGAGGATGCCCTTGGACGGCCACCACCGGTAGATGGTCTGTTTGCCGACGCCGGCCTGGGCGGCGATGCGGTCGACGGTGAGCTTGGCGTATCCGTCGCGGACGGCTAATTCCCAGGTCGCGTCCAGGATGGCGCGGTGGGAGCGCCGGTTGCGCAGCTCCGGATTCGGTGATTTGGCCACGGCGACAGCCTAGCCGAAGGCGAGACAATACGTCTCGTCTTGACTTGTGGGCAGTCCGTGATTACCGTCATGAGACGAGACGATTCGTCTCGCCGTTACGGCGAGACCGATCATCTCGTCTGTTCGCGAGTTCCGTCCCTGAGAGGATCATCCCCATGACCGATACCGATACCTCGTCGACCGCCCGCTTCGACCGGGGTATGGCCTTGCTCGCGCAGGTCGGCGGCAGCGACCCCACCCGGGTGCTGGACAGCATGGCTGACATCGCTCCGGACCTAGGCCGGCTGACCATCGAATTCGGGTACGGCGACATCTACAGCCGCCCCGGCCTCACGCTGCGGCAGCGGCAGATCATCACTGTCGCGGCGTTGACGGCCATGGGCACCGCCGCACCGCAGCTCCGATTCCATATCGACGGCGCGCTCAATGTCGGCGTCACCCCGGCCGAGATCGTCGAGGTGATCATGCATATGAGCGTGTACGCCGGAGTGCCGTCCACGCTCAACGGTCTCGCGATCGCCAAGGCCGCGTTCGCTGACCGTCCCGAGGTGGGAAATCCGGTGGGCCAGAGCCAGATCCGGCCGGACGAGACGACCCAGCAGCGCTACGAACGCGGCGTCGCCGGTCTGGAAGGTATCGATGGCCATGCGGGTGAGCAGGTCGTGGCCGCGCTGGCCGACATCGCACCCGACTTCGGCCGCTATCTCGTCGAATTCGCCTTCGGGGATATCTACTCCCGCTCCGGCCTGGATCTGAAGACTCGCGAACTGGCCACCGTCGCGGCCTGCACCGCCCTGGGCACGGCCGCCCCGCAGCTTCGGGTGCATCTGCACGGGCTGCTCAATGTCGGAGGGGCCCGCGAAGAGGCCGTCGAGGCGATCATCCAGATGGCCGGGTACGCCGGGTTCCCCGCCGCCCTGAACGGAATGTCAGCCGCCCGTGAGGTTTTCGCGGCCCGCGACGCCGCGGAATAGCCTGCCGGCCGAGGATGGCGCCCGTCTCAGCGTGGCCGCAGGCCGTCGAAGACGATCGCGAAGACTCGCCCGCGCTGTTCGGCGTCGGCGCCCGTGGTGTAGCTGGCCAGGAAGGCGCCCTTGAGGATTCGCATCAGATCGGCGATGTCGATATCCGTGCGCACGGCCCCGCGGTCCTGGGCGCGGCACAGCAGGTGCTCGATGGCCGATCGCAGTTCCAGTGTCGGCTCCTGGGATTCGACGCCCTCGTGTCCGCCGACCGCCTCGGCGAGATCGCGCTTCACTCCGCCCTCGACGACCATGTAATCGAGGTAGGCGTAGAAGGCGCGGCCCGCATCATCGGCGGTGGCCAGGGATTGCGCCTGTGCGGTCATGCGACCGACGCGATCCACCATCGCGGCGTGGAACAGCGCCTCCTTGGTGGGGAAGTGCCGGTATACGGTGCCGGGGCCGACACCGGCGCGCCGCGCAATCTCGTCCAGCGGCACCGAAATACCCTCGGCGGCGAAGGCTTCCTGGGCCGCGGCGAGGACGCGCTCCCGGTTGCGGCGGGCATCCGCGCGCAGGGCGCGGGCCGGTCCGGGCGCCGCGTCCGCATTCGCCTGAATTTCGGTCACGGCGCGAGTCTACCGGGGCCCTCCATTGACAAACGGGGCAATCGTTCCGGATGATAAACGGGGCATACGTTCCGATTATTACGAGGTGGGTCATGGCCGAGAATTCAGTGGAGACGCCCAGGGTGCTGGTGGAGAGGTTGTTCGCCGGGCTCGGTGCCGCCGACGCCGCCGCGTTCGCGGATTTCATGGCGCCGGATGCGGTGTTCGAGATCCCGTTCACCGTTCCCGGGATGCCGCAGCGCATCGAGGGGCGGGAGGCGATTCGCGAGCACCTGGCCCAGCGCTGGTCCAGGACCAGCGAGATCCAGATACACGGGGTCTACCCCGACATCCACGACACGTCCGATCCGGAGCTGTTCTTCGTGGAGAACGAGGTCGAGATGACCCCGCCCGGTGGCGTCCGCTCGCGCGCCCGGACCTCGGTCAACGTGGTGCGGGTCCGCGACGGCAAGGTCACCCTGTTCCGCGACTATATGGATTCCGCGCGCCTGGCAAACCTGGTGCGGGAAGGCCTGATTCGGGCCGGCGGGCAGTGATCAGCGGATCCCCGGGGTGCGCGGGTCCGGCCCGAGGCAGGCCAGGATCAGGCAGCCGGGCGGGGCGTCCGCGAACGGTGGAGCGAGCGGAGTATTCAAGCAGGACAGCACATTACAGTTCGGATAGGCGTCGGGTCCGATGCCGAACAGGGCCAGGGTGATATTCGGGTCGAAGTAGTCCTTCGGGTTCAGCTGCAACGATGGCTCCACCCACGGTCCCGGATCCGGCACCGGCGGGCGTTCGAACGCCGCCATCAGCCGGCGGAAGAACTCATACGAGAGCTCGGGCATATTCTGCAGCACCCCGGCCGGGCCCTCGGTGCTGTGATCGCCGAAGACTCCCGTCCACGACACGGTCAGATCCAGGCTCGGGATGACGAATACGTCCTGCAGCCCGACCCCGGACATCTGATAGGTATCCGCGGGCAGGAAGGTGGGTATCTCCGCGCATCCCGACCCGACCCAGAACAGGTATCCGTAGCAGGAATTGGTCGCCGAGGGATGGCGGGCGTGCCGCAGGTATGCGCGCGAGACGATCTGCGTGCGACCCCAGCGACCGTCATTGCTCAGCAGCAGACCAAGTTTGGCCAGATCGTCCGGCGGAATCAGCAGGTGCGCATAGCCGTAGGTATGTCCGGATCTGTCACGCGCCCAGTAGTAATCGTCCCGCTCGATGCCCAGCGGACCGAACAACTCGCGCTGGGCGAACCGCTGCAGCGGCTCGCCGACCGCCAATTCGATGACATAGGACAGCAAGTCGACATTGCGCTGGCTGTAGGCGAATGCGGTGCCCGGCGGATCGTCGAACGGGACGCCCAGCGCCTGCACCGCGCTGTCGGGATCGATCGGGATGACGCCGGTGACGCCCTCGTTCACCGCGCCGATATGCAGACCCGAGGTTTCGGTCAGCAGATCGGTGACGGTGACGGCGCGATGTTCGGCGTCCCCCAGCCCCGGCGGCAGGTAGCGCCCGATGGGGGCCGCGAGGTCGAGTGTGCCTCGGTCCGAGGCGATTCCGGCGAGCAGCGACACCACGCTCTTCGTGACGCTCCAGACATTCCATGGAATCCGGCCGGAGCGGTCGTTGTCCGGGCCCGTGCCGATCCGGCAATTGTGCCGGAAAACCTGGACATTCAGGCGATTTCGGCTCGCGGCGAAGTTCAGCACAGCGGCCAGCCGACTCCGGTCGAATCCGGCCTGTGCGGGATCGGCGCTCGGAAAGTCCCGTCCGGAGCTCACCGCGCAGCGGGCATCCGCGCCGGTCGCCGCGTGGGCGAGGCCGGGCGCCACGGCACCGGATATCAGTACGAGAATCGTCGCAAACCATCCCAGGATGCGGCCCATGCGGGTGAGGCTATCGCGTGCTCCCCGGTGTGCGGCGAATACGAAACGCGCACAATCACAATCGAGACCTGAAACCTGCCGTTGTGCCGAGCGCCGCCGGGCCGACGGACCCGGCGGCGCCCGATCTGCACTGCCTGAGCTTCGCGAGTGCCATGCCGGCCCTCGAGAAGCAGGGTGCCGATGCCCAACATGCGCCTCTCGGCGGGTGGTCGCTCGCGGCGACAAAAGGTGAGGCCCGGGGCTGTCCCGGCATCGGCAAATGGTGTCAACCGGCAGCGTGGTCGATCTATTCCGGCACCGCCGGTGTGAGGTAGTGCATACCCGAGACGTGATGTATAACGCCTGGTCGTGCGTCCATGTGACCGATTACCATCGCAGGGAGCCGATAAGGGAGCCCGATGACCGACGATCCGGTACTGACCGAAATGCTGAGCATGCTCCAGGCCAATCCGGACCTGCTGCCGCTGCGGGTCCGGGTGATCGAATTGCTCGCCGAGCGGGCTCGCCACGCCGATGCGCTCGCGCACTGCGCGACGGCCCTGGGGCAGGATCCCGGCAACGCCGCGGTCCTCGAGCTGCTGCAGCGCTGCACCACCGCGCTGGCAACCGATGCGCCGCCGGATCCGTCCGGCCCGGTCGAGGATGCGCACACCGCTGCCGCGCAATCCGATGCCGCAGCTGCGGCCCGCGATCGCGAGGCGGCGGACGAGCCGACCCGATTCGATTGGGTCGCCGCCGAACGCGAGGTCGGGGACATCATCGCGCCTGCCTTCGTCGGCGAGGACGAGGCGTCGCTGGCGGTCGAGGGGGAGCCGGTCGTTTACGCCGAGGGCGATGTGGGCCTGTTCGAGCGGCCGCGCGTATCCCTCGCCGACGTCGGCGGCATGGAGAATGTCAAGCAGCAACTCGAGCTGTCGCTGCTGGGTCCGTTGCGCAATCCGGAGCTGGCCAAGGCATTCGGCACCAGCGCCCGCGGCGGCCTGCTGCTGTACGGCCCGCCCGGCTGCGGTAAGACGTTCATCGCCGCGGCGATCGCGGGCGAGCTGGGCGCCAACTTCTATCCGATCGAGATCGCCGACATCCTGGACATCTATACCGGTTCCAGCGAGCGCAACCTGCATCAGGTATTCGAGGTCGCCCGGCGCAATGCCCCGTGTGTGCTGTTCATCGACGAGGTGGATGCGCTGGGGCACAAGCGCAGCCAGATGTCGGGCTCGGCGACCATGCGCACGGTGGTGAATCAGCTGCTCACCGAGATGGACTCGGCCACCGCCGATAACGAGGGCGTCTACCTGCTCGGCGCCACGAACCATCCGTGGGATATCGATGTCGCGCTGCGCCGTCCCGGCCGCTTCGACCGGATGATCCTGGTGACGCTGCCGGATCGCGAGGCGCGCAGGGCAATTCTGCGGCATCACCTGAAGGACCGTCCGGTGACCGGCATCGATCTGACCGCGATCGCCAAGCGCACGGACGGCTTCTCCGGCGCCGACCTGGCATACGTGTGCACCGCGGCGACCCAGCTGGCGATGGCCGACTCGATCCGCACCGGAACTGTCCGCCCGGTCGCCATGCGCGATATCGAGGCCACGCTGTCACAGGTGCGGCCGAGCGCGGCCGCATGGTTCGAATCCGCCCGCAATGTCGTCGAATTCGCGAATAATGACGGTACCTACGACGAGCTGGCCAAGTATATGCGCGAGAAGAAGTTTCGGTGAGACGCCGCGGGCGCGGTCATGGCTGATATCGAGCGGGCGAAGGTCCTGATCGAGCTGCGCCGCCTGGGCGAGGCCCGCACGCAACTGGCCGCGGTGCTCGCCACGGAGCCCGACAATGTCGAGGCCGCAACGTATCTCGCGCAGGCGGCGTATCTGGATCGGAACTTCGCCGAGGCCGCCGAACACAGCGCGACCGCCCTGCGCCTGTCGCCGCGCAACCAGTTCGCGATGCGGATTCATGCGCTGGCGCTGCTGCGGCTCGAGCGCAGCGATCGCCGGACGGCGCAGGAGGTGGCCCGCCGCGCGGTGGCCCTGGCGCCCGAATTCGCCGAGAATCACCGGATTCTGGCCATCGTGCTGCGCGAACGCAGCAATCTCCCGGAGGCGTTGACCGTCATCGATCGGGCCGTGGAGCTCGATCCCGACGAGGCCGATATCCATCTGGTGCGCGGATCGATCCTGCGCCGGCTGGGTCACTGCGGCACCCGATTTCGGCCCGGCCCGGCCGCCGAGGCCTATCGGACCGCACTGCGGATCGAGCCCGAAAATGCCCATGCCGTACACGATCTCGCGGTCGTGGACCTCAACGGCCGCCGGTTGCGCCGGGCCCTGCGGGGCGTGCTGACCGCGGCGAGGATGGATCCCACGCTGGCCGGTCTGGTGCGCACCAATACCTCGACGGTGATGCGGCTGGCCGTGCGCCGAATGCATTGGCTGCTCGCGGTTGCCGGGCTGGTCACGCTGCTGGTCGGGTACCAATCGGTGGGCGACGGTACGGCAGCTTCGCCGTGGTTGAGCACCCCGGGCCGGATCGCCGGCGCGGCCGGGCTGGGCCTGCTCGCGATGCTGGCACTGTGGTGGCTGCGGGTGGTGCCGCGGCGGCGGCTGCGATTCGTGGTGACCGCATCCTGGTCCAACCGGGCCACCGCCATCCGCCTGGTGCTGTTCGGGGTGGGGCTGGTGTTGTGCACCCTGGCCGTTGCCGTGGGCTTGCGGTCGTGGGTGGAGCTGGCCCTGCTGATGCTCGTGTGCTCCGGCCTGCTCCTGCGCCGCATCGCCTGATCCACTGCGGTTCCCGTCATCCCGGCATGCTTGTGGCCGGGATCCAGCTGCGCCGACGTACGTGGATTCCGGCCGAGAACATGCCGGAATGACGGAAGCGCCGTTGCAGAGTTCGTAGGAATCTCCAGTTGTCTCCGCGTGACCCAGCCCACTGGAATGACAGTGTCCGCGAGGTTGTCCCTCACTAGAACGGATTTACTAGTTTTATTGACTTATTCCAGAAAATTGGCAGACTGAGCAAATCCACACCGGCCCGGGCAGCCTTCCCCGGACGTTGCTCACCAGCAAGGAGACGCCTGATGACCAAGCCGACCACCACCAATACCGGCGTGCCGGTGGTCAGTGACGACGAGTCGCTGACCGCGGGCACGCAGGGCCCGATCCTGCTGCACGATCACTACCTGATCGAAAAGCTCGCCCACTTCAACCGCGAGCGGGTGCCGGAGCGGATCGTGCACGCCAAGGGCGCGGGCGCCTACGGCGAGCTGGTGGTGACCAACGATGTCAGCCGATTCACCAAGGCCGATCTGTTCCAGCCGGGCCGGCGCACCGAATCGCTGGTGCGGTTCTCCACGGTCGCCGGCGAGCAGGGCAGCCCGGACACCTGGCGCGATCCGCGCGGCTTCGCGGTGAAGTTCTACACCCGCGACGGCAACTACGACATCGTCGGCAACAACACCCCGATCTTCTTCATCAAGGATCCGATCAAGTTCCCCGACTTCATCCGGTCGCAGAAGCGCCTGCCGGGCAGCGGACTTCGTGACCACACCATGCAGTGGGACTTCTGGACGCTGCGCCCGGAGACCGCGCACCAGGTGACCTGGCTGATGGGCGACCGCGGCATCCCGGCCACCCTCCGGCATATGAACGGCTACGGCTCGCACACCTATCAGTGGGTCAACGCCCAGGGCGAGCGCTTCTGGGTGAAGTACCACTTCAAGACCGATCAGGGCGTCAAGAGCCTGACCCAGGCCGAGGCCGACACGCTGGCCGGTTCCGACGCCGACTACCACCGCCGGGATCTGTACGAGTCCATCGAGCGGGGCGATTTCCCGAGCTGGACCCTGCACGTGCAGGTCATGCCCGAGGCCGACGCGCAGGCGTATCGGTTCAACCCGTTCGACCTGACCAAGGTGTGGTCGCACCAGGACTACCCGCTGATCGAGGTCGGCCGCTGGACGCTGAACCGCAACCCGCGCAACTACTTCGTCGAGATCGAGCAGGCCGCGTTCGCGCCGTCGAACCTCGTTCCGGGCGTTGGCTTCTCGCCGGACAAGATGCTGCTGGGCCGGGTGTTCGCCTACGCCGACGCGCACCGCTACCGCATCGGGGTCAACCATGCGCAGCTGCCGCCGAACCGGGCCCGCGCCACGGAGGTGAACACCTACTCCAAGGAGGGCGCGATGCGGTTCGACTTCAATGCACCCGATGTGCCGGTCTACGCGCCGAACTCCTTCGGCGGTCCGCACGCCGACCCCGCCCGCGCCGGTGACGAGGGCACCTGGACCTTTGCGTCCGACGCCGTGCGCGCGGGATACATCCAGCATCACGAGGACAGCGATTTCGGCCAGGCCGGCACACTGGTCCGCGAGGTCTTCAACGACGAGGAGCGAGATCGCCTCGTGGGCAACGTCGTCGGCCACATCCTGGGCGGGGTGCGGGAGCCGGTGCTCAGCAAGGTGTTCGACTACTGGAAGCGCATCGATCCGGAGATCGGCAAGCGCATCGAGGAGGGCGTGCGCACCGCCCGCTGATCAGGCGAAACCCAAGGCCCGCCTACCCATGCGGGCCTTGGGGGGCATGCTCGGCTTTCCATGCCCACTTCACGTCGTCCTCTAGAAGAAGCTCCGCAATACTTGCAGGCGTTGGTTCCTTGTCGAGGGATGCTTTGTACACACAACGAAGGAGCGGGAGCCGCACTCGTTTTGTTGGTTGCCGGGAGGGCGTTTCGTCCTCGTCCGGCAGGTCCAGCCTGGTCTTCATCATCGCTTATCCTGATCGCATCGGGCAGCTGTGGCTACGTCTCCCACGGATTGACGATCTGCAGCCCGAGGTCGGTGAAGTCCTTCACATTGCGCGTGGCGAGTGTCGCGCCCTCGGCCACGCAGATAGCTGCGATCAGCGCGTCACCCTGGCTGATCGGATGCCCCATGCGGCGGCGCTCGGCAACTATGCGGCCGTACACGCGTGCAGCCTCAACACCGTATTCGGTGACATCGCCGAAGAATTCGTTGAATACATCCCCGGCCACCTCGGCGAGCCCGGTCTTGCGGCGGCCGTCGGGCAGCTGCTCGATACCGGCCCAGATCTCGCCGACGGTGACTGCTGTCGTCCCCACCGCTGAGGTCGCCTCCAGCCATGCCAGCACCCGGTCCTCGGGCGCGGGGCGGAACAACTCGGAGACCACGTTTGTGTCGGCGAGGATCACAGCTCCGCGGCCCGTGCGGCCTCGGTCCGCTCTGGGATCTCCAGGTCTGTGGCGTACGGCCGGGTGCGTTCGTACAACTCATGCAGTAGCCGGCGTGGCCGGACCGCATCGGAGAGAATGTCACGGGCCTCGGCCTCCATAGAGTGCCCGTTTGTGGCGGCGCGGCGGCGCAGCCGTTCCTTTACGTCGTTGTCGAGTTCACGGATGGTGATACTGGCCATGATGTTCGCCTCCTTCGGGCGCGCTTACGAGATCCATGCAAAATCAATGATATCAGTGATTTCAAGGTAGCGAGAAGGATCGGTTAGCGCAGTAGAGAATCGGTCAGTTGGGCGGCGGTGTCTTCTCGGGTGCCTCGATGCCGTCGTCCGCTTCCAGCCGGGCGGTGTCGCTACCAACCGGAGCTGGACCACGCCGCGAGTGTGCATGGTTACGGGGAGACGGACTTGTACTCGGGGTGGACGCCGGGGATCAGGCCCTGATCCGCGGCTATGCGGCCGAGCAGGGCGGTGAGTTGGGTGCGCTCGTCGGGGGATAGAGCCCGGCACAGCTCGTCCTCGTTGTCGCGGGCGGCGACGCTCAACTTGCCCAGCAGTTTCCGTCCGGCGGGGGTGAGGTGCAGGGCGTGCAGGCGGCGGTCGTCCGGGTTGCGGCGGCGTTCGATCAGGCCGCGTTCCTCGAGCTTGTCGGCGAACGGGACGAAGCGGCTGGGGGGCATGCCCAGCTCGTCGGCGAGCTCGCGTTGGCTGCGGCCCGGCCGCATGATCAGCAGCCGCAGCAGCCCGGCCTGGGGTGGGGTGAGATCCAGTTGCGCGATGCCGTCGGCGAAATGCGCCGCCGCATGGGCTCCCACCTGCGCCAAGAGGAAGCCGACCCCGCCGGGGGGCCGTTGCGCGCCCGACTCTAGGTTCGTATCCATACAGACATGGTAGACGATCGAAAATGATGATCTCTTGACAATCGTTACATAATGTAATCATTATTGAGGTGCCACGATCCAGATTCGCCTCGGAAAAGGACCACCACCATGACCGCACCCGCTACCACCAGGACCCGACTGCCGGTCTTGGCCGCCACCCTCGCCTTCGCCGCCTTCACGGTGGCCTACGTCGCGGTGAATTCCGGTGTCCCGCACCCGGATGCCACCGGTTCGGCGGTGCTCGCCTATGACACCTCCCACCGGACCCTGATCGAGGTGGGCGCCATGCTGCTGCTGGTCTCGGCGGCGCCGCTGGCCGTGACGGCCACGCTGCTCTACCGCCTGCTTTCAGTGCGGATGCGAGGCGTGCCGCCGATCGCCATGGCCGGTGGCCTGCTCGCCGCGGGGGCGCTGGTCGTCAGCGCCCTGTTCACCTGGGCGGGCGCGCGCCTGGCGAATACCGCATCCCCGGACCTCGCGCGAGTCGTCGCCGACCTCGGATTCGTCTCCGGCGGTGCGGCCTATGCGGCGGGCTTCGGACTGTTCGTCCTGGGGGTGGCCGTCCCCGCTCTGCTCGGGCGGCTGCTGCCGCGCGCCCTGACCTGGTTCGGACTGTTCATCGCCGCCGCCGGAGTGCTGTCCGCGCTGGGGCTGATCGCTCCCGGTCTGCAGTTCCTGTTTCCCGTGGTCCGGTTCGGCGGCCTGCTGTGGCTGCTGGTCACCGCAATCGTGCTGTACCGCCGCTGAATTCGCTCACGGTGCCGCTCGGTTCGCTCGCACGCTCGTTCCTGTCGAAAGGTCACTCTCATGCTCAGCAACTACTCCGATCTGGCCGGGCGGACCGCCGTCATCACCGGCGGCTCCCGCGGTATCGGCGCGCAGACCGCCCGCATGCTCGCCGCCCAGGGGATGCGGGTCGGCGTCGTCGGGCGCGATAAGGACGCCCTGAACGCCGTCGTCGCGGAAATCGCCGCGGCGGGTGGCGCCGGGATCGCCGCGGTCGCCGATGTCACCTCCGCCGCCGCGCTCGCCGAGGTGCGCGCGCTGGTCGAGCGCGAGTTCGGTCCGGTCGATGTGCTCGGTGCCTTCGCGGGTGGACAGGGCTTCCCGGTGCCGTCCACCGAGTTGACCGAGGCGCGGTGGCGGGAGGTGCTCGACTCCGACCTGACCTCGTCCTTCCTGACCATCCGGGAATTCCTGCCGGGCATGGCCGAGCGCGGCCGCGGCAGCATCATCACCATGGCCTCCTCCTCCGGTCGCCAGCCCAGCCAGGCCAATCTCGCCTACGGCGTCGCCAATGCCGGGCTGATCATGATGGCCCGGCAACTCGCCACCGAATACGGGCCGCGCGGGGTGCGGGTGAATGCCCTTGCGCCCACGTCGATCCGGACGGAGAAGGTGGCAGCAAACATGCCGGAGCCGGTCCAGCAGCAGGTGGCGAGCATGCACCCGCTGCGCCGCCTGGGCACCACGACCGACGTCGCCGAGGCGGTGCTGTTCCTGGCCTCGGATGCCTCGTCGTATCTCACCGGCCTCACCATCGATGTTTCCGGCGGGCGTATTACCAACTGACGCCTGTGTCCAGGAGGCCGATAACTCGAAGGCTCGCACCCGAATAGGTGCGGGCCTTCGGCCTGTCAGTGCCCGAATGCGGCCGTCGTCGCCTGCACCGCATCGCGAATATTACTCGTGCAGTAGCGATTTCGTGAGCTGTGCGGCGGTGTCTCGATCCAGCGGGGCGTGACCGAGGAGGAAGCGGTACCAGAACAAGCCGTAGAACTGGTCGACGATCAGATCGATATCGGTGTCGGCGGGTAGGTCACCGCGATCGAGGCCGCGCTGCAGGACGTCTCGCACCGCGGCCCGCCGGGTCGCGGTGTAGGTCTGCAGCAGTTCGGCGAGGTGGGGGTCTCCGGCGGCCTCCCGGACCAGCGTGCGCAGTGCGGGGCCGGTTGGAAGCTGTTGTACGGCAGCGAATGTCGACTCGATCATGGTGAGTAGATCGTCGCGCAGTGAGCCGGTGTCGGGGCGCGGAACATCCTGGTGGGAACGGTCGAGCAGGGCATCGAGCAGTACGGCGCCCTTGGACGGCCACCAGCGGTAGATCGTCTGCTTGCCGACACCGGCCGCTCGGGCGATGCGGCCTTCCCCGGCACCGCGGGCCTGGCTGCGATCAACGGTGCGCTCGACGCCATCGTCCCGCCGCTGGCGGTGGAGCTGGCGCCGCTGCGCATCAACGCCGTCTCGCCCGGTGTGATCGACACCCCGTGGTGGGACCGGATTCCGGAGGATCAGCGCCGCACCCTGTTCGAGGGCATCGTCTCCACCACCCCGGCCGGGCGCGTCGGCCGCCCGGAAGACGTTGCGGCGGCGATCGTTTCGCTGGCGACCAACGGTTTCATCACGGGTGTTGTGCTGGATGTCCAGGGCGGCGCGACGCTGGCCACCGGCCGCTGAATCGCGCCGCGCTAGAGCATGCTCCACCAATAGAACACGCAGGCAAGCACGAAGATCACCGCGGTATCCATTGTCGCTCCCAATCTGGTCGGCGCCTCATCACCCGTCGTTCCTCCATCGAGGATACGGGGGCGTGTCGCGGACCAAGATCACAAGGCGACAACGAACGTTCGACCCGGATGTGCGCGTGCCCGCCCGGCTTGTCAACCCCTCGTGGGCAGGCCGGATTCCACGATCAGCACCACCAGCTGCCGCTGGCGATGGCGGCCCTGCCCGGGGGTGATCGGGGCGTCGGACGGTCCGGCGGGGCCACCGCACCAGGTGATGGGTCTGCGTGAATCCAGTTTGTCGAGCACCTCGGGTAGCGAGGAGTCGATCTGTGCCGCGCGCACCACGCAGACATGGAAGCCCGGGATAATTTCGCGCCGGCCCTGGCCCGGCCCGCCGTCCAGCACGACCGCCCCCGCGTCGGCGACCGCCCCGGCGCAGGTGGTCACCGCGGCATCGGCCTGGTCCAGTTCCTGTGCGGAGAGGTGCGGATGGTCCGAGACGAGGTGGTGGTCCGGGTTCCGGGCCCAGGTCTCGAGCCAGTCATCGGGCAAACCCTCCGGTGCTACAACGGTTTTCGCACGATATTCGCGCAGCGCGGCGTGTACGGCGCCGGGAATCTGTGACTCGGTGACGCGTCGCACCAGGGCCCCGTGATGTTCGAGGCGCTCGACGAACTGCTCGACGATCGCGGTGCGGTCGACGGCGGATATCTCGGCCGCATGGCGCCGGTGGCCGTTGGAGAGTGTGACGGTGCGATCGTCGTTGGGCAGCGCCTTGAGGCCGTCACGAACGCGTCGTAGAAAATCCTCCTGCGACATCAGCGGCCCCCGACAGGGGGCCCCATGGGCTCCCGATGGTGTGCGTCGCGGGTGACGAGTGCCGTGCGCAAGAGGCGGCCCCCTTTCCGGAATGGCGGCGCAGCCTTCCCCTCGGCACCGCAGACGGGGTCCGGGACGAGCTGTGCGGTCGGTGCTGTGCGTCGCCGCGGGGGCGGACGCGCTGGTCTGATCTTGCAGACAGGCTACCTGGACGATGGACCGTATTTGCTCGAGGTGCGCGGTACCCGGTCATTTCGGGCCGCATTTGGCCGGAATCCGCCGATTCATGGGGGCTGGGGCGCCGGCACCCGCTCAGCGCGCGGCAGTGCGGAGGATCTGGGTGAGGAATTCGCCGTTCGTCTCGGTCTGACGCAGACCGGTCAGCAGCAGTTCGATGGCCTGTTGCGGGTCGCGACCGGCCAGGGTCTGGCGCAGCGCACGGGTCGCGGCGAGCTCGTCCGGGGTCAGCAGCAGTTCGTCCTTGCGGGTGCTGGACCGGTCGATATCCACGGCCGGGAAGGTGCGCCGGTCGGCGACGTGGCGGTCGAGCTTCAGCTCGCAGTTGCCGGTGCCCTTGTACTCCTCGAAGATCACGGTGTCGGCGAGCGAACCGGTCTCGACCAGGGCGGTGGCGATGATGGTGAGCGAGCCGCCGTTCTCGATATTGCGGGCCGCGCCGAGGAACTTCTTCGGCGGTGCCAGGGCCCCGGCGTCCACGCCGCCGGACAGGATTCGGCCCGATCCCGTGGATGCCAGGTTGTAGGCGCGGGCGAGGCGGGTCAGCGAATCCAGCAGCACCACCACGTCGCGGCCCATCTCGACCAGGCGCTTGGCGTGCTCGATGGCCAGTTCCGCGAGCGCGATGTGATCGCGGGCGGGCAGATCGAAGGTCGCGGCGGCGATATCGGCGGGTACCGCCCGGGACAGGTCGGTGACCTCCTCGGGGCGCTCGCCCACCAGGACCAGCATCAGCTGGCATTCGGGGTGGTTCTTCGCGATGCCGTGCGCAATAGATTGCAGCACAGAGGTTTTGCCCGCCTTGGGCGGTGCGACGACCAGCGCGCGCTGCCCCTTACCGATCGGGGCAACCAGATCGGTTATCCGCGTGGTCATTTCGTGCGGCTCGGTCTCGAGGCGCAGTCGATCCCGTGGATAGATGGGGACCAGATCGGAGAAGTGCGGCCGGGCCTTGGCCTGTTCGGGCGCAAGGCCGTTGACGCGGTCGACGCGCACGAGCGGGGCGAGTTTGACCCCGTCGCGGCGGGGGCCGACGGCGCCGGAGATGGAATCGCCGCGTCGCAGCCCGTTATCGCGGACCAGGCGCATCGAGACGTGCGCGTCGTTCGGTCCGGGCAGATAGCCCTCGGTGCGCAGCGAGGCGTGATTGTCGCTGATATCGATGATTCCATCGACTTCGGTGGCGGTCGTACCGCCTTCTGTGTCATGAATAGTGTTGTCTTGCATGGTATTTACTCCTGAGTTTGGGTACGGCTGATTGCCGACGGTGCGGGGTTGAACCGCAGTAGAGATTCCCGGATGGTGCCTGGAATGCGACCATGCCCCGGGTTGTTCAAATGAGAGCCGGGAGATGTCCGAAGGGGTGTGGGAGGGGCTTATTCACCTGCATCCACAAGCTGGAGACGTTGCCAAGGCTACCGTCGATCGGGTCAACGCGCAACCATCCGCGTTGACTCACCCAAAAGGTCCGCGTAGATCGATTCGTTGCCTCATCTGAAAAGGTCCGGATTGGTTCGGCGCGCCTGTGGCGGTGAGCTGGGTTTTTGGGGTTCGCCTGAGCGATGGAGTTGTCGTTGGCGAGTCGCAGAGCGATCACGAGGTCCCAGGCCGTGCGGTATCGGAACGGCAGCAAGGCGCAGAAGTCGGCGATCCTGGATTCGGTGTGTGGGGTGACCGGGTTGAACCGGGACTATGTGCGGCGGGCGTTGGGCAAGGCGCTGGTGCCGAAGGTCGTCGCACCACGCGCGCCGCGGGAGCCGGTGTATGGCCCGGAAGTTGTTGCGGCACTGACGAAGTGTTGGGCAGTTCTCAATGCTGCGGCGGGTAAACGGTTGGCGCCGATGCTGGCGGAGTTGGTGCCCGTGCTGCGGGGGTTCGGTGAGCTGGACATCGACGACGACGTCGCGGAACTGCTGGTCTCGATGTCCGCGGCCACGATCGATCGCCGGCTGGCACCGGCGCGCGAGAGGTTGCAGCTGCGGGGGCGTTCGCATACCAAGCCGGGTTCGTTGTTGAAGTCGCGAATTCCGATGCGCACGTGGGCCGATCATGACGAGGACATGCCGGGGTTCGTGGAGATCGACCTGGTCGGCCACGAGGGCGGGAACCCGCGTGGACAGTTCTGTTTCACGTTGACGGTCACCGATATCGCGACGGGGTGGACCGAGAACCGCACGGTGCCGAACAAGGCGCAGAAACATGTGTTCGAGGCGTTGAGGGACGTGGTGGAGGATCTGCCGTTCCCGATCCTGGGCATCGACTCGGACAACGGCAGCGAGTTCATCAACGGGCATCTGTTGCAGTACTGCCTGGACAACGGCCTGAAGTTCACCCGGTCGCGGTCGGGCAACAAGAACGACGGTGCGCATGTGGAGCAGAAGAACTGGACTACGGTACGTCAACTCGTCGGGTACCTGCGTTACGACACCGAGGCGGAACTGTTGTTGCTCAACAGGATTTGGCATCAGCAGGGGTTGCTCGGCAATCATTTCTACCCGCAACAGAAGCTGATCTCGAAGGTTCGGCACGGTGCGAAGGTCAGCAAGAAGTACGACACCGCGACCACGCCCTACGCGCGGGTCATTGCCCACCCTGGGGTGCGGGGGATGCCCACGCGGCGGTTGAGCAAGGCCCATGCCTCGTTCAACCCGGCCGCGGTACAGCGTCGCGTGCAGGCCCTGTGTGAGCAGTTGCTGACCCTGGCTACCGGGAAGGATCAGCCCGTCCGTAAACCCCGGGTCAACGTTCCCGCTTACACGGACCTTTCCGGGTGAGGCAACGAAGCAAACCTCCCGGACCTATTGACATGAGGCAACAGGCCATCCGCGGTTATTCCCGCCCCATAGAACGCCGGAAGCCCGGGTCCGCATACTGCGAACCCGGGCTCTGGAATCGGTGAATTACTCTCCGGCGGTGATGAATTGGGCCGCCATCTCGCCGATCATGTAGGCCGGCGCGTTGGTGTTGCCGCCGGTGATACTCGGCATGATCGAGGCGTCGGCCACCCGCAGGCCCTCGATGCCGTTGACCTTCAGGGTCGGGTCGACGACGGCGCGCTCATCGGTGCCCATGCGGCAGGTGCCGACCGGGTGATACACCGAGTGCACCCGGTTGGGCAGCTCGGCCCGCAGGGCGGCCTCGTCCATCAGATTCGGCCCGGGGTGCAGCTCCTCGGTGATATCGCCGGCGATGGTCTTGCTGGCCATCACCTCGCGGATCATCCGGATGCCCTCCATCAGGAAGTCGGCATCGGCCGAATCGGACAGGTAGCCCGGATCGATCACCGGCGAGGCCATCGGATCGTTCGAGGCCAGCCGCAGCTCGCCGCGGCTCTTGGGGTAGATGAGCGTCGGGAAGATGGTCAGGGCCGCGCGCCGGTCCACCAGGTGCAGCTTGTCCTCGTCCTGGTTGGGTGACGGGTAGCTCCAGGGCAGCGCGTGGATCTGCATATCCGGCACGCCGTCGGCGCAGTACTTGGTCTTGACGAAGCCGGCCACCTCGAAGACGGTGCGGCCCATCCAGGAACTGCCGGGATTGAGCATCTCGCGCATGATGCCGCGCGCGAAGTATGTCGGAATGCCGCGGTGCAGAGCCTTTTTGGAGATGAACGTCATCGGCACGAAGAGGTGGTCGTGCAGGTTCTGGCCGACCGGCAGATCGGACTTGACGTCGATTCCCATATCCCGCAGGTGACCGGCCGGGCCGATGCCCGACAGCATCAGGATCTGCGCCGAGCCCATCACGCCGCCGGAGACCACGACCTCCTTGGCGGCGCGGATGATTCGTCGTTCGCCACGCTTATCGATGACCTCCACGCCGGTCGCGCGGCCGTTCTCGATGACGACCCGCGCCACGTGCATATGGGTCAGCACGGTCAGATTCGAGTTGGGACGCTCGGTGATGAATCCGCGAGAGGAGCTGTAGCGCAGGCCGTTTCGCACACTCTGCTGGAAGATGCTGATGCCCTCCTGCGATTCGCCGTTGTAATCGGCGATGCGCGGTGCACCGAGCGTCTCGGAGGCGGCCTGCATGAACTCCTGGGAGATGGGGGTCAGGTCCTGCTGGCGGGTCACCTGGATGGGACCGCCCGCGCCGCGGTAGTCGCTGGCGCCGTCCTCCCAGTTCTCCAGGCTCTTGTAGGCGGACAGGACGTTGTCGTATTCCCAGCCCTTACAGCCCTCGGCCGCCCAGGAGTCGAAATTGGCCCGGTTACCGCGCACGAAGAGCATGCCGTTGACCGAGCTGGAACCGCCGAGCACCTTGCCGCGGGTCATCGGGACCTTGCGCTCGTTGGCGTGCTTCTGCGGAATCGAGTACTGGCTCCAGGTCACCCGATGCTTGAGCTGGGGCACGGTATGCACCATCGTGATCATGCCGGGGCTGGTCACGAGCCGCGTGTTGTCCTTGCGGCCGGCCTCCAGCAGGATCACGCTCGCGCCGTGCTCGGCCAGGCGGCCGGCGACCACGGCGCCGGAACTGCCCGCGCCCACGACGACGTAATCGGCCTCGGTGGTGCCCGCGCTGCGCGGAGAGTCGGTCATGATCGGTTACCTCATCTTCGAAGTGGTTCCTCGGCAGGTCACATCAGGTGCCTGGGATTCACTGTAGAACAAGTTCTAGTTCGGGTGAAGATCCCCTCTGTAGTCGGCGTCACAGCAGGTCCGATGCGGTGCAAGTGATCATGGTTTCAGATTCCTGACCGGACACCTGTTCAGAAATGCTCTGAGGTGCTTCAATCTTCCTAGAACTCGTTTCATTTTCGTGTCGGTTCGCGACGTGGCGGGCCGTGAGGAGGAACCGTGCCAGTGCCATCACTGCCCGCCGGATTCGATTTCACCGATCCCGCTCTGTGGGAAAACCGCAAACCGGTCGAGGAGTTCGCCGAGCTGCGCCGGACCGCGCCGGTGTGGTGGAACGCCCAGGAGCCGGAGTACAACCTGCCCTTCGACGACGGCGGTTACTGGGTGGTGAGCCGGCACGAGGACGTCCGGGAGATCTCGCGGCATCCGGAGCTGTACTCGTCGCGGACGAACGGCGCCATCGTGCGGCTACCCCCATACACCACGCGCGAGCAGATGGAGATGACCGGCGAGGCGCTGCTGATCAATATGGATCCGCCCAAGCACACCAAGATCCGGCGCATCATCTCCAAGGGATTCACCCCGCGGGCGGTCGAGGCGCTGCGCGCGGCATTGACCGCGCGCGCCGGGCAAATCGTGCACGAGGCCAGGGAATCCGGCGGCGGCGACTTCGTACAGCAGGTGGCCAGCGAGCTGCCGCTGCAGGCGATCTCGGAACTGCTCGGGGTGCCGCAGGCAGACCGGCACAAGCTGTTCGACTGGTCGAACCAGATGCTCAGCTACGACGATCCGGAATACGGCGACCCCATGACGGCCACCGCGGAACTCCTGGGCTACGCCTGGAATATGGCCGAGAAGCGGCGGGCCGAACCGGTCGGCGACATCGTCAGCCAGCTGGTGACCGCCGATGTGGACGGGGAGGCGCTGGGGTCGGACGAGTTCGGCTACTTCGTCATCCTGCTGACCGTGGCCGGCAACGAGACCACCCGCAACGCCATCACCCACGGCATGAAGGCATTCGTGGACCACCCGGAGCAGTGGGAGCTGTACAAACAGCAGCGCCCGCGCACTGCGGCGGACGAGATCGTGCGCTGGGCGACCCCGGTGACGGCCTTTCAGCGCACCGCCACGCAGGACCTGGAGTTGGGCGGTCAAAAGATCCGGGCCGGGCAGCGGGTCGGATTGTTCTACAGCTCGGCCAATTTCGACGAGACCGCCTTCGACGATCCGTTCCGATTCGATGTGCTGCGCGACCCGAACCCGCATCTCGGATTCGGCGGGACCGGAGCGCATTTCTGCGTCGGGGCCAACCTGGCCCGCCTGGAGATCGACCTGATCTTCAATGCGATCGCCGACGTGCTGCCGGATCTGCGCGAACTCGCCGATCCGGTCCGGCTGCGGTCGGGCTGGATCAACGGGATCAAGCACTGGAACGTGGCGTACTCCTGACCTTGCATCCTGGGGAGATGATCGAAATGGAGGTATCATCTCCCCTTGTGAGTATTCGAGAGATTCCCGTCAAAACGCTTGCCGACGCACCCACCACCCTGGCCGAGCTGGCCGGCGACAAGGCGCTGCTGGTGGTCAACGTGGCCTCGAAGTGCGGCCTGACCCCGCAGTACACGGGCCTGGTCGAGCTGCAGAAGACCTACGGCCCGCGCGGATTCAGCGTGGTCGGCGTGCCCTCCAACCAGTTCATGGGTCAGGAGCCCGGCACCGCCGAGGAGATCGCCGAGTTCTGCTCGACCACCTACGGCGTGGACTTCCCGCTGCTGGAGAAGGTCGACGTCAACGGCGATGCGCGCAGCCCGCTGTACACGGAGCTGGTGCAGACCGCCGACGCCGAGGGTGCCGCCGGTGATGTCCAGTGGAACTTCGAGAAGTTCCTCGTCGATCGGGACGGCAAGGTTGTGGGTCGTTTCCGTCCGCGTACCGAACCCCAGGATGCCGCGGTCATCTCGGCGATCGAAGCCGTGCTGTAGGAAGCCGTGCTGTTGGCTCAGCGCTGCCGGCGGCGGTAGCGCACAGCGCAGGGCTGCTGTAGCTGTACGACCATCTTGGAGTGGTCGTTGCGGTAGCTCTCCGACGGCTGTGCCATCTCGAATTCCCAGTCCCGCAACAGGATCGAGAAGATCGCCTGTAGCTGCATGGTCGCGAACGCCGCGCCGACGCAGCGATGCCGTCCCGCGCCGAAGGGGATCCAGGTCCAGCGGTTGATCAGATCCTGCTGGTTCGGATCGATGTAGCGGCCCGGATCGAAGTGGTCCGGGTCCGGGAAATCCTCCGGTATGCGGTTGGAGACGGCGGGCGTGGTGGCCACCAGATCTCCCGGGGCGATGCGGTTTCCGCACACCTCGAACTCGTCACGGGCCACCCGCATGAGGATGATGAGCGGCGGATGCAGCCGCAGCGTCTCCTTCAGGGTCGCCTCGAGGCGCGGAATCTGGCGCAGCGCATGAAAACTCACACTCTGGCCGTCGGAATAGAGGTCATCGAGCTCGGTGACCACGGTCGCAAGCTGGCCGGGGTGGCGTAATAGTTCGATGATCGTCCAGGCCGCGGTGCCCGAGGTGGTGTGGTGCCCGGCGAACATCATCGAGATGAAGATGCCGGTGATCTCGCTGGCGGAGAAGCGTGGATCGCCGTTCTCGTCCTTGATCGAGACCAGGACGTCGAGCATGTCCCGATCCTCTTTGCCCGTAGGCGGATTCGCGATGCGGCCGTCCATGATCTCCTGCACCAGCTCGACCAGCTGTGCGCGCGCGGCATCGCGGCGCCGGAAGCTCTCGATGGGCGCGTACGGGTCGACGTAGCACAGCGCATCGGTGCCCTGTTCGAGTTCGTGATAGAGGTGCGCAAACCTGCCATCGAGCTCGTCGCGGAATTTCTTGCCGATCAGGCAGGCCGAGGAGGTGTAGATGGTCAGCTCGGCGAAGAATTCCAGCAGGTCGATCTCGCCCTCCTCGCCCCAGCGGGCGAGCATCGAATCGACTTCGTGCGCAATGGTTTCCGCATGCGCGCGCATATGCTCACCGCGCAGCGCCTGGTTGTGCAGCATCTCCTTGCGGCGCTCGGGGCTGGCGTCGAACACCACGCCGTCGCCGAAGATCGGCTTCATGAACGGGTAGGCCGCGGCCTGGTCGAGGTCGGAATCGCCTGCACGGAAGAAGAATTCGTTTGCCTCGGCCCCGGTGAGCAGGATGACGTCTTTGTCGGCCAGCCGGAACGATCCGACATCCCCGCATTCGGACCGCACCCGCTGCATCAGCGCGATCGGATCGGTGCGGAACTCCTCCAGATGGCCGTGCTCATGCTCGCCCCCGGACACCTGCCGCGGCTTGACCAGCGTCATCGCAAAACCCTTCCGACCTACCGAATCCATTCGCATGGACACCTGTCTGGACGGTACTACGGAAGTGTGAGCGAGACAAGGCCCGGGTCGAGGCCGCCCGGCCGTCGGGCCGAGCGGCCCGCCGCGCCGCGCGAGCTCCGCGCTGGGCTTATCTGCGTTTGAGGGTTATAGCCGATCAACTTGTGGATCACTGTGGATAAGTCTCACTGGGTACTTCAATGACAGGCTAGAACCTATGACCATGGATGACATCATCGACTTCGTCACCGGCCTGGGCGATGTGCTGGCGATGCGCCCGCAGCCCGGCGACGGCTCACCGGAGATCAGCTGGGGTGACACATTCTTCTACTACACCGCCGACGGCACCACCCCGAGCGGTGTGCAGCCCTTCGCCACAATCGTGACCAAGGACTACCCCGACGATCGCGCCTCGCGCCTGAACCGCCCGGACGCCTTCCGTGTGAATATCGCGGTGGGCACAACGGAATTCACACACCGGACCGGCCACACTCCGCGTGAAACGGCCGAAGCCCACATCGATTACGCTCAGGATGACACCGTTCTTCCCCATCCGACCTACGCCTCCGCCGGATGGGTGTCGGTGGTCACCCCGGGCTCTGACACGGAGACGGCGACCTGCGACCTGCTCCGAGTCGCCCACGACCGTGCCCGCTCCCACTACGAACGCCGCGTCGAGTAGCTCATGGGCCAGCAGGCGTGGCTATCTCTAGAATTCGACGCATGTCACCGATCTTCGATTGGGCTCGTCCGGAGAATGTCCAGCCGGAGCCGATCACCGTCGACATCTGGCGTGAACTTCCACAGGAGTTCTGCCACCTCGTCGAGGTGGTCCACGGCGAGGCTATTCGGTGCGAATCGCCAAGTTGGGCACACCAGAAGGCCGCGCTTCGTTTGCACGCCATGCTGGAGGCAGCGGCTCGGGCGTACATGGCAGAGGACCCCTCAGCCTGCTTGGACACGAATATGGATTTCGACGTGGTGCTCTGGGAGGTGCCCCGCGCGACCATCCGCCGCCCGGACGTGGCGCTGTTCGAGTGCTTGCCGTCCGAGGTGCGCCCGTTGCCCGCACACCATCTGAAGATCGCCGTCGAGATCATCTCACCGAACAATGTGAAGACCGATCGGCTCGATAAAATGGCCGAATACGCCGCAGCGGGAATTCCCTGGTATTGGCTGGTCAGCGTGACGGATTCGGATGTGACGTCCATCGAGACCTACGGGCTAGATCATGGCGTGGGGCACTACAGGTTGGTTCGCGACCTCAAACCGGGTACCGCATTCGCCGTGGACCTGCCGATCCGGATCCAGATTGACTGGGATCAGTTGACCGATCTTGTGCTGTAGTTCGCACCCCGGCCGAGGTCTTGGCCTACGGGCTCCTGGGCGCGCCTTGACTGCACACCCCTGGTGGCAGTTGATCACCCCCTGTGTATCGCTGTAATGGCTGCTCAGCTGTCACAAAGGGTGTGCAGACGACTGTCGGACTGGCCGACAATGCTTGCGGTAGGTTCACTCGGCTGCGGATTGCATCGGCTTCGCGAGGTCCTCGACGTGCCGAGGCTATGACGCGGGGTTCAGTACCTGCAAGGCGGACTTTTCCAGTCGATCCGCGATTTCCACATACGACGCGTAACCCACTCCCGCGCGGACCAGCGCGCCCGCGTACAGCAATTCCAGGGTTTCCACGATATCGAGATCGGCGTCGGGGCCCAGGGCATTGAGGAGGCGTTTGCGGATTTCGGTGCCGATGCGGGTGCGCAGGTGGGCCACGTCGGGATCGGTGCCCAGGAGTGCGCTGGTGACCGCGCCGGCCAGGGCCGGTTCGTCGGCGACCAGCATGGCGATCTGGCGTAGCACCGCTATCACGCGCGCGGTAGATTCTCCGTCGGCGGGCGGGGGCTGCGTGGCGGCCAGTCGGCGCCAGAACACCTCGGCGACAAGGTGTTCCTTGGAGGAGAAGTAGGTATAGGCGGTGGCCGTGCCGACGCCCGCGGCCGCTGCGACCATACGGACGGTCAGTCCCGCGAACCCCTCGCGGGAGAGGACCTCGAGTGCCGCCCTGGTCAGCCGGTCGACCGTATCGGCCTGCTTCTCGGTGAGGCGGCGGCGGGTGGCCTCCATATTCACCGGGGCCTGGTCGCTGGAAAGGGGATCGGACACGTGTCTGGATGCTACTATCATGCAGCTTCAAGGGCAACTCGCACCGCCGCGGCAATCCGCGCACGAGTTCGCCGGCCGCGGTGCGAGCGTCAGGGCCGGAGGCGGCAGCCTGCGTAATCACGCAGGCCCGGGGAGTGCCGCCAATGGATACAGAAAGGTTCCGCGCTGATGACTCGCGCCGATTCGGTGATTTCCACGGACGCAACGCGATTGTTCGATATCGCCGAGCAAACAACGGGCTTCATGCCGCAGGAAGAGGGGCGGGCGCTGTACGAGGCGGCGCGCCGATACGCCGGAGACGGCATCATCACCGAGATCGGCACCTATTGCGGGAAGTCCTCGATCTACCTCGGGGCTGCCGCGCGCGAAACCGGCGCGGTTGTCTACACGATCGACCACCATCGCGGCTCGGAGGAGCATCAGCCCGGCTGGGAGTATCACGACGGCTCACTGGTAGATCCGGAGACCGGGCAGTTCGACACCGTCACGACCTTCCGTCGCGCCATCGTGCGGGCGGGCTTGCAGGACACGGTGATCGGCGTGCTCGGATCCTCGGTCACCGTCGCCCGTATGTGGCGCACCCCGATCCGCCTGCTGTTCATCGACGGCGGCCACACCGAGGAGGCCGCGCAGCGCGACTACGACAACTGGACACACTGGGTCGCCGCGGGCGGAGCCCTGGCGATCCACGACGTCTTCCCCGACCCCGCCGACGGTGGCCGGGCCCCGTACAACATCTACCGAAAGGCGTTGGACGGCGGGAAATTCCGCGAGGTATCGGTGACCGGCTCGCTGCGCATCCTGGAGCGCGAGGCCGGTTGCGGAGGTCGCGGCTGAGCCGATGAGGTGTGTCGAATGGGTCTGAGCAACCCTAATCGGTGCTGATCACCCGTTACAGGCCCCCGAAGAGGCTGATCAGTACCGAAAAGGGATGCTCAGTCGGCCCCCGCAGATATCTCGATACGCGGCAGCAAGCGTCCGACGTGAGGCGTCGACACGACCACGCACTCAGGTCCGCGAAACCGCGCAGTCGCAGGCGAATCCGGTCGTGATATCGACAGGATCGGCCAGATCGCGGAAGATTCCGTTACCGGAGGTGGTGCGCGACAGTGCATCCGCAGCCAGGATCATCGCGGCCCCGGTCCAGGTGGTGCGCTCCTCGGGCCAGCGTTTGCCGTCGGTGAAAACCAGGCCGGTCCAATAGGATCCGTCCTCCTCGCGCAGGTGCTGCATGGCCGCCAGGAGGCGGTGTGCGCGGTTGCGGTCGCCGAGGGTGTCCAGGGCCAGTGCCAGTTCGCAGGTTTCCGCGCCGGTCACCCACGGGCGGTCGGCGACGCAGCGGATGCCGAGGTCTCCGACCACGAAATCGCCCCAGCGCGAGTCGATTCGGATCATCGCGTCCGGACCCTCGTAGGCGCCGCACAGGACCGGGTAGTACCAGTCCATCGAGTAGCGGTCCTTTTCGGCGAACGACTCCGGATGATGCCGGATCGCGTGACCCAGGCGCAGCGCGGCGACCTCCCATTCGGGCTGGGAGATGCCGAGCAGTTCGGCCAGGGCCAGGGCGCAGCGAATGCTGTGGAAGGTGCTCGAACAGCCGGTGAGCAGCGCCTCGGCGACCATGCCCGCGTCGGTGCGCAGCCAATAGATCTCGCCATTGCGGCCCTGCTGCATCGACACCACATAGTCGATCGCCGCGCGCACGGTCGGCCACAGCTGCGCCCCGAAGGCTCGATCGCCGGTGCTGCACACGTAATGCCAGACGCCGGTAGCGATATAGGCGCAGAAGTTGGTATCGGTCTCGGGGTGCTCGATCACGCCCTCGCGAAACTGCTTGGGCCAGGAGCCATCCAGCCGTTGAGTATTCGCGGACCAGGCGTAGGCGGCGCGGGCCTGGCGCAGCAGTCCGGACGCGGTCAGGGCCATCGCATTCTCGATGTGATCCCATGGATCGGTGTGCCCGCCGCTGAACCACGGCAGCGCCCCATCGTTTTCCTGCTGCGCGGCAATGGATTCGGCGGTGCGGCGACACTGCGCCGCGGACAGTACTCCAGAGATTTCGGGTAGCTCAGGGCTTGGCACGCTGCACCGCGGGCTTGGTGAAATACAGCGCCACGCTCTTGCCGATCAGCGGATCCAGTGCGGATTCGGCGAACCGGGTGAGCCAGGGCTGTTTCATCATGTCCCACACCAGCATTCGGTGATAGCCAGTGACCAGGGGATGCTGCTCATTCGACACGCCGACCAGGCATTTGAGCCACCAGTACGGCGAGTGCAGGGCGTGCGCGTGGGTGCTGTGGATAAACCGCATGCCCTGCCCGGAGATCATGCGGCGCAATGCATCGGCCCGGTAGATCCGCACGTGACCGCCCTCGTTGGCGTGATACTCATCCGACAGCAGCCAGCAGATTCGCTCGGGCAGCCAGCGCGGCACGGTCACCACCAGCGCGCCGCCGGGCGCCAGCACCCGCACCAGTTCGGCGACGGCCCGCTCGTCGGCGGGAATGTGCTCGAGGATTTCCGAGGCGATGACGACATCGAATTCGCCGTCCCGGTATGGCATCGCCAGCGCATCGCCCTGCACCGCCTCGGCCTTCGCGTGCGCCGGGGCCTCACCGGCCTCGGCCATCGCGCCGAACATGATTTTGACCTGTGCCAGGTCGTCGGCGTTCTGATCGAAGGCGACGACATCCGCGCCGCGGCGGTAGGCCTCGAACGAATGCCGCCCCTGGCCGCACCCCACGTCGATCACGCGGGTGCCGGGCCCCACGCCCAGGCGGTCGAAGTCGACGGTCAACATCTGTGCTGATCTCCTCGTATATAGCGGTGGTCTATGCGCTCGTATGCCGCGCGATGGCCCGCTCGTAGACCGAAACGGTCTGCGCGGCAACGGCTTCCCAGCTGAATACCGACAGCGCCCGCCGCCGCCCCGCGGCCTCGAGGTCCCAGCGCAGCTGCGGGGTATCCAGCAGCCGACGCAGCGCGGCGGTCAATTCGTCGACGTTGCCGGGCTCGACCAGGTGGGCGCAGTCGGCGACGACCTCCGGCAGTGCCCCGGCGCGGCTGGCGACCAGCGGGGTGCCGCTGGCCATGGCCTCCACCGCGGGCAGCGAAAAGCCCTCGTACATCGAGGGGATGCAGGCGATCTGCGCCGAGGCCAGCAATTCGGCGAGCTCGGTATCGCTCAGACCGCTACTCGCGGTGACGATATCGGCCAGGCCGAGCTCGGCGATCAGCTTCTCGGTGGGCCCGTTGGGCTCGAGCTTGGCGACCAGACTCAGTTCCAGCGCGCCGCCCGCATGGCGCAGCCTGGCAAGGGCGTGCAACAGATGCGCGATGCCCTTGAGGGGCTTGTCGGCGCTGGCCACCGCGACGATCCGGCCCGGCACGCGATCCCCTCGCGGCCGGAACAGTCGGGTGTCCACGCCCAGCGGCACCACCCGAAGTTGTTCGGGCGCAACGCCGAAGTCGTCGGCGATATCGGTGGCCGACGAGGAGGACACCGTGATCAGATCCGGAATGGCCCGGGCAACCTTGCGCTGCATGCCCAGAAATCCGTACCAGCGGTGCATGAAGGGCCTGCGCCGCCACGAGGCGGCCGCGAGATCGACCGCGCGGTCCCGGGTGATCGGATGGTGGATGGTCGCCACCAGCGGTAGCCGCCCGGCGATATCCAAGAGCCCATAACCCAGGCACTGGTTGTCGTGCACCACATCGAAATCCGCCGTCCGCGCCCGCAGCAACCGCGCGGCCCGCAGGCTGAAGGTGCGCGGTTCGGGGAAACCGGCGGTCCACATGGTGCCCAGTTCCAGCAGATCGATGCGATCGCGGATCTCACCCGGCCGCGGCGTGCGGAACGGGTCGTCGTCCCGGTACAGGTCCAGGCTGGGCACCTTGGTCAGCCGTACCCGGGGATCGAGCAATTCCGGATACGGCTGGCCCGAGAGCACCTCGACGTCATGGCCGAGTTCGACCAGTCCGGCGCTGAGATATCGGACGTACACCCCCTGCCCCCCACAGTGGGTCTTGCTGCGGTAGGACAGCAGGGCGATGCGCACTCTTGCGACTCTCTCTCAGGTGATCGAAGGATACTGGGGGAGAGGTTAATTCAGGATGCGGTCAGGTGCAGCTTGGCGGACAGCCGGTCCAGGTAGGCCAGCACATCGGCCTCCGGTTTATCCGGCAGGCCGAACAGCACATCGGTGACCCCCGCGGCCTCCCAGTCGGACAGCTGCTGCGGATCGGGCTTGCCCGCCAGGGCCACGACCCGCGGGATGCCCTCGCGCCCCTCCTCCTGCCACACCTTGCGCAGCAGCTGCATGCGCTCGAGCAGCAGATGCGGCTCGTACGGTGTGGTGATCCACCCGTCGGCCGATTTCGCAATCCAGCGGAAACCCTGTTCGGTGCCGGCGGTGCCGATCAGCACCGGCACCGTATGCGCCGGCTTGGGCCAGGCCCAGCTGGCGCCGAACTTCACGAATTCGCCGTCGTACGATGCTTCTTCCTGCGTCCACAGCGCCCGCATCGCCTCGAGGTACTCACGCAGCGCGGTGCGGCGCTTCTTCCCGGGGATCCCGTGATCGGTGAGCTCATCTGTGTTCCAGCCGAATCCGGCGCCGAGGCTGACCCGGCCGCCAGAGAGGTGGTCGAGCGAGGCGATGGTCTTGGCCAGCGTGATGGGATCGTGTTCGGTGGGAAGCGCCACCGCGGTGGACAACTCGATGCGCTCGGTGACCGCGGCGGCCATGCTCAGCGCCACCCACGGATCGAGGGTGCGCGTATAGCGGTCGTCGGGCAGGCTGGCATCGCCCGTCACCGGGTGTGCCGCTTCGCGTTTCACCGGGATATGGGTGTGCTCGGGCACGAAGAACGACACGAAGCCGCGGTCCTCCGCGGCCTTGGCGGCCGCGGCGGGAGTGATGTTGCGGTCGCTGGTGAACAGGACGATGCCGAAACGCATGCGCTGGTATTCCTTTCAGTCGTTGGTAGTCGCGGCGGAGTTGGCGGCGGCCTGGCCGGCGCGGCGGCCGTAGAAGCTGCCGTCGCCGAGGGAGGTGCCGCTGGCGTATCCGCCGGTACAGACGCCCGAGGTGCACCGGCCCGCGGCGTACAGCCCCGCGATCGGCTCCCCGGACACGTGCAGCACCCGCGAATCGAGATCGGTCTTGAGCCCGCCGAGGGTGAAGCCGCCGGTCATCTCGCGCAGGTCGTAGCCCGCCAGGGGGGTGCTCACAGGCTTGACCCACTCCGGCTTCTTGCCCAGCAGCGGATCCTCCCCGTGCTCGGCGTGGCGGTTGTAGACCTCGATGGTGGACTGCAGCGCACCCGCGGGCAGGCCCATATCGGATTCGAGCTCCTGCACGCTCTCGGCCACCCACTTCGGCGGCTGGCGAAAGAAGTTGACCGTGCTCTCGGTGGCGGTGGCGGCCTCGATGGCCTGCTCGTCCATGATCAGGTAGGCCTTGTTGTCCTGCTGATTCAGCGTGGCCTGGCCGACGCGACCGCCGTAGGTGTCCTCGTTGATGTAGCGCTGGCCGCGTCCGTTCACCATGATGCCGCGCGCGATCATCTGCGGATCGGCGAAGAACGCGACCTCCGCGGCGTCCATGTGCGCGAGCTGGGCGCCGAGCGCCTGGGCGAGGAGGATGCCGATCCCGTCGTGCTGTTCGATCGAGGCGGCCGGGCGGTTCAGCAGCCGCGGCACGTAGGTCTCGATCATCTCCTGGTTGTAGGCGAAACTGCCGGTGGCCAGGACCACTCCGCGCCGGGCGCGCACAGTCACTTGCTTCCCATAGCGTTTGGCGACCACCCCGACGACGCGATCGTCGTCGTCGACGATCAGGCGCTGGATGCGGATGTCGTATTCGGCTCGCACGCTCAGACCCTCGGCGGTCTCGGCCAGCGGCTTCATCAGCATGTAGCCGCCGCCCTGCTCGCCGGTGCGCTTGTTCTGCATCTGCGGCAGATGTCCGCGCGGGGCGGGCGGGATGGTGTCCTTGAAGGGCGCGGAATTCTCGCCGCCGGAGTACATCAGGCCCTCGTCGTGCGCGGGCTCCCAGCCCGGCTCGCCCCAGAACTCCTCCTTGAACGGGACACCCTGGGCGACGAGCCAATTGAAATGCTCGACGCTGCCCTGGCAGTAGTCGTGCACCTTGGCGTTGTCGACGCCGGGGCCCAGCGCGGCGACCATGAACTTTTCCATGTTCTCCGGGGTGTCCTCGAAGCCCAGTGCCTGCTGCAGCGGCGTACCGCCGCCGAGGTAGATAAATCCGCCCGACATGGCCGCGGCGCCGCCCCAGCCGCCGGTACGCTCGAGCACCAGCACGTCGGCCCCGGCGCGCGCGGCCTCGATGGCGGCGCAGGCGCCCGCCACGCCGTATCCGGCGATCACCACATCGGCCTGGAAATCCCATTCGGTGATCGCGCTCGCGCGCTGCGGTCGGACTGTGGTGTTCTCGGACATCGTCTGCTGTTCCTGTCTCGTTCGGCGGCGGGTGGGCCGTTTCATCGTGGCTCGTCCGCGCGGGCGCCGCGCGTCAGCGGTTCACTCGGTGGGATTCCCGGCTGCCCGAGCGGCCTTTTTGTGCTGTGCGACCACCTTGCCGACCACGCCGTCGAGCGTGGTGCCGGCCGGCCATCCCGTGTAGTGGCACAGGAACAGGGCGATCTCGTGCAGCTGCTCGGCGGTGAGCTCCTTATTGCCCAGCGCCGCGCCGATCTGGATCTCCGCGACGTCGAACGATCCCTGTGCCGTGAGCGCGCCGAGCAGCAGCAGCCGCCGATCCCGCACGCTCAGCTCCGGGCGCGACCAGATATCGGCGAACAGGTGATCGGCGGTGACGGCGAAATGCTCGCCGGGTCCGTCGGCGAAGTCCCAGCCGTACACCTCGGACATCTTCGCCAGTCCGCGGGCGCGGCGCTCCGCGGAAGTCTCGTCCGTCATCATTGCTCCTTCTCACCGGAACCGACACCGAGCCCGGTGCCGAGATTGTCCAGGGCCAGCCGGGCCAGGGGCAGCGGCACCTCGAGCCGATCGCCCACCGCCAGCGCCAGCGCCAGATCCTTCTCACCGAGATCCCGGACGTGGCTCAGGATCGGGAACCAGAAATCCTCGGGGTCGACCGGTGCGGTGGTGTCGCGCAACATGATTGCGCCCGGGCCGCCGGTGATCGCATCCGAATGCCGGACCACCTTGCCCAACGCGGTGATATCCAGGCCCGCGGCCTCGGCGAGTCTCTGTGCCTCCGCCGCCGCGGTGAAGGCGACGAAGTGCAAGAGGTTGCGCGCCAGCTTCATTCGCGTACCCGCGCCCACCTCGCCCGCGTGCACGACCATTCCGGCGAGTTGGCCGAAGGGCTCGCGGACCTTCTCGAATGCACTCTCGCTGCCGCCGACCATGATCGCGAGGTTGCCATCCTTGGCCCCGCCCGCACCGCCGCTGATCGGTGCGTCGACGAATTCCACGCCGTGCTCGGCGCATTCGGCCGCCAGCGCGACGGCCGTTACGTCGCTGATGGTGGAGTGCACGGCGACGACGGTGCCCGGCTTCGCCGTCCGCAGAATCCCGTCCGGCCTGGTCAGGACGGAACGCACCTGTGCGTCGTCGACGACAACGATCGAGATCACTGTCGCCCGCTCAGCGACCTCGGCGGCCGATGCTGCGGACTGCGCACCGGCGGAGACGAACGGGTCCACGGCCTCGGAGCGCATATCGCAGACCACCAGCCCACCGGGCCAGGACAGCAAGCGCTTGGCCATCGGGGCGCCGATATTGCCAAGTCCGATGAAACCGAGGCGAATCTCGTTCTCAGTCATCAGGGGTTCGGCGCGGAAATCCCTCCGTTCATAAGGGGGGAGGAAGCGCCATCTCCTTTCGTGTCGGTGGTGGCAGTTAGATTGTCGAGTGTGGATGAGGTGGTGCGGTACAACTTTCGTTTGCGGCCGGGCCGCATCGCGGAGTCTGCGTTACTCGCGGAGTGGCATCGCTGCCGATTTCTGTGGAACGAAGCCGTCCACCAGCAGAAATCGGGGAGTAGGCCGACCTTCTGCACTTTGAGCAAGCTGCTGACCGAGGCACGCTCGAGGAGTGGGTGGTTGCGGGCGGGCTCGCAGGTCGCCCAGCAGCAGACGCTGCGGACCTACGCTCAAGCGCTCAGCGGGTCGTTCATCGTCAAAAATCGCGGTCGTCCGGTGTTCAAGGCGCGTAAGAGGACTCGGTTGTCGTTGGAGTACACGAGTCGTGGATTCACGATCACCGATGGTCGTTTGGTGCTGGCCAAGGGGGTCAGTATCCCGGTGGTGTGGTCGCGGGAGTTGCCGTCCGAGCCGACAAGTGTTCGGATTAGCCAAGATTCGCTCGGGCATTGGTATGCGTCGTTCGTAGTCCGGCGTGCCGCCCAACATGCCGATCCCACCCAGGGTGGTATCGGCATCGACTGGGGTGTGAGTACCACCGCCACCACGACCGACCCGTCGCTCGACCTGCCGTACCCCGGGCACCGCAAGCGCTGCGCCGCGGAGCTGGCCAAGGCGCAACGCACGATGGCCAGGCGACGGCGCGGTACGCGCGGCCCGCAGTCGGGCGGATACCACCGGGCCACGAGGAAGGCAGCGAAGCTGCACAAGAAGGCGGCCCGGCAAACCAAGCACGATGCGCGAGTGTGGGCCAAGAACGTTGTCGACTCCCATGGCCTGATAGCGGTGGAGGACTTCAAACCGAAGTTTCTGGCGAAGTCCAGGACGGCGCGCAAAGCCGCCGACGCGGCGATCGGTGCAACCAAGCGGGAACTGATTGGGCGTGGCACGTGGGCTGGCCGGAAGGTGGTGTTGGTACAGCCCGCCTTCACGACGATGACGTGTTCGAGTTGTTTTGCGAGAGCCAAGCAGCGACTCGAACTCGCCGAACGAACTTTCCGGTGCCAGGACTGCGGGTTCACCGACAGCCGGGATCGGAACGCCGCCAGAGTGATTCTGGCTGTGGCAGAACGCGGCTGCACACGTGTCGAGGACGTAAGACGTTCGGATCACCGCCTTCGGGTGGTTGGTTCGGTCGCTGTCTGAGCGTGAAATCTTCTGCCTTCAGGAGAAGCGTTAAGACCGGAAGATCTGTCCGCCATCGACATTGAGGATATGCCCGGTCACCCAGCTCGCCTCGTCCGAGAGCAGGTACAGGCAGGCGCCGACCAGGTCTTCCGGAGTTCCCATGCGTTTCAAGGGAAGTCGTTGCACCATATCCTTGACCATGCTGCCAGGGGTGACGGTCTTGGTGGCCTCGGTGTCGATCGGGCCCGGCGCGATCGCGTTGATCCGGATCTTGGAGCCGCCGAGCTCGGTCGCCAGTTGCTGGGTCAGGCCATTGATGCCGACCTTGGCCAGGCCGTAGAAGCCCGAGTACAGCCAGGCCGCCGTGGAGGACTGATTGACGATCGAACCGCCGCCGCCCTTGGACATCGGCTGCCACACCGCGCGGGTCACATTCAGCGCACCATCGAGATTCACGCTCATGAACTTCTTGTAGTAGTCCCACGGCACGGTCAGCAGCAGATCGAGCTTCATCTCGCCGTAGATGGCCGCATTGTTGACCAGATGGTCGATGCCGCCGAACTCGGCGATGGTGAATTCGGCCAGCGCCGTGGCGGATTCGGGATCGGAGACATCGACGCGGTGGAAGGCAGCGGTGCCGCCGTCGGCGGCGATCTGCTTGGCGACCTCCTCGCCCTTGTCCGCGTTGAGGTCCGCGACGACGACCCTCGCGCCCTCGGCGGCGAGCGCCTTGGCGTAGACGGCGCCGATGCCCTGCGCGGCGCCGGTGACGATCGCGGATCGTCCGGTGAAGCGTGCCATGGTGAAAACTCCTCTGCGGAACGGTTATTCGGCGGTCGCGATCAGCTTGGTTTCCAGATATTCCTCGAATCCGGCGATGCCTAGCTCGCGGCCGATGCCGGACTGCTTATAGCCGCCGAACGGCGCATCGGCGGAGTACCAGACCCCGCCGTTGACGCTCAGCGTGCCGGTGCGTACCCCGTCGACCACCCGGCGGATCCGATCCGGATCGGTACCCCAGACCGCGCCGGACAGTCCGTAGGGCGAGTCGTTCGCGATACGAATGGCGTCCTCGTCGCCGTCGTGCGGTATCACGACCAGGACCGGGCCGAAGATCTCTTCCTGCGCCACCGTCGAGGCGTTGGACAGGCCCGTGATGAGCGTGGGCTGCACGTAGTAGCCGCGCTCGGCGCCCTCGGGCCGCCCGCCGCCGGTCACGATGGTGCCGCCCTCGGCGCGGGCGATATCCAGGTAGTGCTCCACCCGGGCGCGCTGACGCTCGGAAATCAGTGGGCCGCATATTGTTCCGGCGCTGTCGGGATCGCCCGGGATGATGCGGGACATTGCCTTGGCCGCCGCCCGCACGGCCTCGTCGTAGGCCGCGCGCGGCACGAGCAGCCGGGTGGTGAGCGCGCAGCCCTGGCCGGCGTGCACGCAGACCGAGAAGCCCGCGTAGCTGGAGGCGGCGGCGATATTCGCATCGTCGAGCACCACGAAGGCGGACTTGCCGCCGAGTTCGAGGAAGACCTTTTTCAGGCTTGCCGCCGCGTCGGCCATGATGGTCCGGCCGGTTTGGGTCGAGCCGGTGAACGAGATCATGTCCACGCGCGGATCGGTCACCAGCTGGGCGCCCAGGGCGTGATCGTCCGAGGTGACGATGTTGATCACCCCGGCCGGGATATCGGTCTGCTCCGCGATGACCTTGCCGACCAGGGCCGCGCACCACGGGGTATCGGGCGCGGGCTTGAGCACCACGGTCGCGCCGGCGGCCAGGGCCGGGCCGATCTTGGCGAAGTTGATCTGGTGCGGGAAATTCCACGGGGTGATGGCGCCGACGACGCCGACCGGCTCGCGGCGCAGCGTCCGGCCGGATTTGATACCCATGGGTGCCGCGCTGCCGAGATCGGTTTCCCACACATAGTTTTCGGCCAGGTCGGCGAAGTATCCGAGATCGCCGATCGGGCCCTCGAGCTGTGGCCCGTTGGTGAGCATGCGCGGTGCGCCCGCCTCGGCGATGGTGATCTCGCGCAATTCCTCGATATGCCCGCGCAGCGCGTCGCGCAGCTGGCGCAGGCAGCGCGCGCGGAAGCCGTGCTCGCGGGACCACGCGCCGGCGTCGAAGGCGGCGCGGGCCGCGGCGATCGCGGCGTCCATATCGGCCGCGTCGCCGTTGGCGGCCTGGCCGAGCACCTCCTCGGTGGCCGGGTTGATCGTGGCGAACGTCCCGGATCCTCCGGGCACAAGTTTGCCGCCGATCAACAGGGGTGAGCCGTCGGTGGTGACAAGCTCGCTCATCGGTAGCTCCCATGCTGTCTGGACACGTGTACGGACTATATGTTCGCGGTCGCCGAATGCGCAAGAACATGTTGCAGTTCCTTGGCTCGCTCGCGCCCTTGCCGCTGGGTGGGGGCCCGGGAAATCGGTTGCAGATATTGTCGGCGGCGCACCGTGATGGTACGGTCCAGACACATGTCCAGCTACGTGTCTTCCGTGGTGGTCCCGACGACCCCCGGCCGAGAAGAACACGTTCTCGAACCGGAGGCGATGCGGATGACGACCGCTTCTTTGGAGCCGCTCACCTTCGATCCGTACGACTACGGATTCCATGACGATCCGTACCCCCTGTACGGCCGGTTGCGCACCGAGGCCCCGCTCTATCACAATCCCGAGCTCGGGTTCTGGGCGCTGTCGCGGCACGCGGATGTCACGGCCGGATTCCGGGACAGCGTGCGCCTGTCGAGCGCGAACGGGGTCTCGCTGGATCCGGCCGCATGGGGACCGTACGCGCATAAGACGATGTCCTTTCTCGCGCTGGACGATCCGCGGCACCTGCGGATGCGTCAGCTCGTTTACAAGGGATTCACCCCGCGGCGCGTCACGGAAATGACCGACCGCATCCGGGAATTGACGCGCAAGCACCTGGAACCCGCTCTGGCCCAAGGCAGCTTCGACTGGATCGAGGACGTCGCCGGCAAGTTGCCGATGGACGTCATCTCCGAGCTGATGGGCGTGCCCGAGCCGGATCGCGCCGAGATTCGCAGGCTCGCGGATCTGGTGGTGCACCGCGAGGACGGTGTGCTCGATGTTCCCGAGGGCGCGATACATGCCACGTTCGAGCTGGTCGGCTACTACTCCGACATGATCGCCCAGCGCCGCCGCGCCCGCACCGGGGACCTGACCTCCGCGCTGCTGGACGCGGAGACCGACGGGGACCGCCTCACCGACGAGGAAATCCTGGGGTTCATGTTCCTGATGGTGATCGCCGGGAACGAGACCACGACCAAACTGCTGGGCAACGCCCTGTATTGGGCCGCAAGCGATCCCGGGCAGTATGCGAAGGTGGCCGACAACCCCGAGCTGGTGACCGACTGGGTCGAGGAGACGCTGCGCTACGACACGTCCAGTCAGATCCTGGCCCGCACCGCCGCGGTGGACCTCGAATTCCACGGCGGCGCCGTGCCCGCCGGTGCAAAGGTGCTGCTGCTGGTCGGGTCCGCGAACCGCGACGAATCCGTCTTCGCCGATCCGGATGTCTACAACATCGAGCGATCCGATAAGGGCGGGCTGGTGAGCTTCGGCAGGGGCGTGCACTTCTGCCTGGGGGCGCATCTGGCGCGGCTGGAGGCAGGAATTGCGCTGCGGGAGTTCGCGGATCGGGTCCGCGAGTACGGCGTGGATGCCACCGGTATCGAGCGAGTGCACTCCACGAATGTTCGAGGCTTCGCCAGACTCCCTGTGACAGTGCAGGTTCGATGACGAGTAACGACGCGACGACAACCGAGGTAAATTTCTGATGCCGAGATTCGAACCGCATCCGCAACGGCGTCCGGCGCTGATCGCCGGCGCCTCCTCCGGAATCGGCGCGGCCACCGCGCTGGCGTTGGCCGAACAGGGGCATCCCGTCGCGCTGGGCGCCCGGCGTGTGGACGTCTGTCAACAAATTGCGGAGAAGATCCGCGCCGACGGCGGCGAGGCGGTGGCCCTGCGCCTGGATGTGACCGACGGCGACTGCGTCGACGAATTCGTCACCGCCGCCGAGGCGGCGCTGGGAGCTGCGGAGATCGTGCTGTCGGGCGCGGGGGATCTGGAGTTTGCCCTCGCCCACGAGATGGATCCGGAGCAATTCCTCCTGCAGGTGCAGGTGCATCTGGTGGGCGCGCAGCGGCTGGCGCATCGTGTGGTGCCCGCGATGATCGAGCGCCGGCGCGGCGATTTCGTGGTCATCGGTTCGGACTGCGCCGATAGTCCGCGGCCCCGTATGGGTGCGTACAACGCCGCCAAGACCGGCCTGGAGGCAATGGCCAGGCAGATGCGAATGGAACTCGAGGGCACCGGAGTTCGTGCCTCGGTGGTGCGGCCCGGGCCGACGCAGACCGGAATGGGGATGACCGCCTCGGCTGAGGTGGTGGGTCCGTTGCTGGAGGACTGGTCGCGCTGGGGTTTCGCCCGCCATCCGTACTTCCTGCGGGCCTCCGATATCGCGGCCGCGGTGGTCGCCGTGGTGAGCGCTCCCCGCGGTGTGCATCTGGTGCTGGTCGAGGTGCAGCCGGAAGCGCCGCTGCGAAAACTCGAATCCGATGACACCGAGGGGAGCCGGTGATGCGGATCGTGGTCGATACCGACCTGTGCCAGGGGCATGCGGTCTGCCAGGACGAGTCGCCCGGGCTGTTCACCGTGCCCAAGGGCGGCACCGTGCAGATCCTGCAGACGGATCCGAGCGGGGACCTCGAGGCCGCCCGAGCCGCGGTGCGCTACTGCCCGACCCAGGCGTTGTCGATTGTCGAGGACTAGAGACCCAACAGCCCTGATAGCAAAGGAACTTTCCGATGGCCGGTTATTCCCGTGACGAACTCGATGAGATGATCGAGCGTTGGGTGCAGGAGAACAAACGCTGTGAGGCCCAGGGAGATTGGCGTCCCCTGGCGCAGATGTACACCCCCGAGGCCACCTACGGCTGGAATTACGGCCCGCAGCAGGAATTCATGGCCGTGGGCCGCGAGGAGATCCGGGAGCTGGCACTCGGACAGGAGATGGAGGGCCTGGAGGGGTGGACCTACCCCTACCAGGATTTCGTCGTCGACGAGCGCGCGGGCAGCGTGATCGGCTTCTGGAAGCAGATCAACGAGGCCGCCCGGCCGGACGGGCGGCACTACAGTCCCGAGGGTATCGGCGGCAGCTGGTTCCGCTACGGCGGCGACTTCCAATGGTCCTGGCAGCGAGACTTCTTCGACTTCGGCAATGTGGCAGCGCTTTTCGTGGAGATGATGTCCGCCGATGCGCTGTCCCAGGGCATGCAGAAGCGGATTGCCCGATCCATGTCCGCCGAGCCGCTTCCGGGGTGGTATCGGGTCGGCGAGGCCCCGGTTTCCCTGTGGTAAGCCGTTTTTCCGAGTTGACGAGGGACCAGCTCGCGATACTGGTGCCCGAGCTGTTGCTGTGCGGGCATCTCATCGACCGCTCCGGGATGGCGCATTCGATCGCCGCGTTCGGCCGCGACGGGATGGCGCAGATCGCGATCGAGGAATGGCAGCTGGCCAGCCCCGTGTACACCCGGCGGATGCGCACGGCGCTGGGGATTTCGGGGGACGGAGTAGAGACAATCTTCAAGGGTCTGCAGCTCGATATCGGGGCGCCCCCGCAGTTCATGGACTTCCGCTTCCGGGTCGCCGATCACGACCACGGCGAATTCTGGCTCGACCACTGCGGTGCCCTCGCCGACGTCGAGCCGATGGGCGAGGATTTCGTGGTCGCGATGTGCCACACCATCGAGGACCCCACCTTCGATGCCACCGCATTGGCAACCAACCCGCAGGCGCAGGTGCGCCCGATTCACCGGCCGCCGCGTCGGCCCGCGGATCGGAACCCGGTGTGCGCGTGGACGGTTGTGATCGATCCGTCCCATGAGCCGCCGTCGGTTCCGGAACATGCGGGCGAGATCGAAGGCTCGGAGGCGGCGGGAATCATGCTGGCGCCCATTGATTCCGGCGATCCCGGTCGCGCCGACTACGCCGGACCGCTGTTGAGCGATATCGGGTTCGGCGATTTCTCCAAGTCCGCTCTTGTGCGCATCGCCGACGAGGTGTGCCTGCAGCAGCATCTGCTGACACTGGCCTTCCTGATTGCGGTCCGTGAAAGCGCAGCCTCCTCGTCATCCAAGCATGCCGCACTGGCGGGGGACGGTGCCGAGTTGGCGACCGAGATCGCCCGCAAGCAGTTCACCGGCATCGCGGGCTTGACCTCGGAGCGGCTGCGCCTGGCTCTGGGGGCGGGCGATGGTCTGGCCGCGCTGGCACTGGTACTGCGCTGTCATCCGGCATGGAATCCGCTGCCCTACACAGATATCGATATCACCGCCTACCATGACAGCGTGGTGCTGCGGCTGCGCCGCGATTGCCCCGGTGTTCGCGACGGCGGCTGGCCGTCGCTGCTGGACGCCGATCACCTCGAGCCGCTCAATGCCATGGTCCGGGGCGTGAATCCGCGTTTCGATGCCCGGGTACTGGAATCCGGTGACGCCGAGATCGTCTTCGAGATCACCTCCGCACCAACCGCATTCCGTGAGTATCCCGAGGTCGCGATCACCCGCTTCAGCACCGGTGCGGAATTCAGCTTCACCGAGCGGCGATCACTGCCGCTATCCGTCGTATAGACCCGCCGGGTCGAGTTCAGCGAGAGGGCCGAGATATGCCGAACAATTTCGCCGACCTGTTCGAGCACTCAGTCGATGCCATGCCCGACCGGGTGGCGGTCATCCAGGGGGAGCGCCGCAGCACGTTCCGGGAGCTGGAGCAGCGAGCCAATCAGCTTGCCCACCACCTGGATTCGGCAGGGATCGGGGTGGGGGCGCACGTCGGATTCCAGATGCACAACTCGATCGAAACCCTCGAGACGCTCATCGCGTGCTTCAAGTTGCGGGCGGTGCCGATCAATATCAACTACCGGTACGGTGCCGAGGAACTGCGCTACGTCTTCGACAATGCCGACCTCGAGGCCCTGGTGCACCATCGCTGCTACACGCCCGCGATCACCGCGGCCCGCGCGTCGGTACCCGCCATCCGCTATGCCCTGGTCGTCGAGGACGATCAGGGCGGGGCTGACCTGCCCAGTGCCTCGGTCCCCTATGAATCGGCCTTCGAAACCACCTCGGCCGCCCGGGATTTCGGCGAGCGCAGCGCCGATGATCTGTTCATGATGTACACCGGCGGCACCACCGGACTGCCCAAGGGCGTCATGTGGCGCCAGGAGGACATGTGGCGGGTGCTGGGCGGTGGCATCGACTTCTACAGCGGCGAACCGGTCGCCGACGAATTTCAGCAGTCCCGCACCGGCGCCCAGGGCGATCCGGTCCTGTGGTTCGTGCTCCCGCCGCTGATCCATGCGGCGGCGATGATGCCGACCTTCACCGCGCTGTGGTCCGGCGGCGGGGTGGTGTTCGAGCCGCGTTTCGACGCCTCCCGCATCTGGCGGGTGCTGGCGGACGTGCGGCCCGCGATCGTGGTCATCACCGGTGATGCGATGGCCCGTCCGCTGATCGACGCGTATCGGGCAGCGCCCGTGGACTCCTCGTCGATGATCGCCATCGGATCCGGTGCGGCATTGCTGTCGCAGCCGGTGAAAAACGAACTGCTGGAACTCTTTCCGCACACCATCGTCACCGATGCTATCGGATCCTCCGAAACCGGCTTCGGTGGTATCGGTTTCGCGCAGAAGGACGACGATCCGGGCCGCGGCCCGCGGGTGCAGACCGGCCGCGGCGCGCTGGTGGTGGATGACCAGGGCCATCCGGTGGGCCCCGGCGAGGAGGGCTGGGTCGCCAAGACCGGGTCCGTGCCGATCGGCTACTACAAGGATCCGGCCAAGTCCGCCAAGCTGTTCCAGACGGTGGACGGCGAGCGCATTGTCGTCACCGACGACCGCGCCCGGGTCGAGGCCGACGACTCCATCACGCTCCTGGGCCGGGGCAACATGGTGATCAACACCGGGGGCGAGAAGGTCTTCACCGAGGAGGTGGAGGCCGTGGTGAAGGCGCACGCATCGATCTACGACGTCGTGGTGATCGGGGTCCCGCACGAGCGCTGGGGACAGCAGGTCGCGGCCGTGGTGTCCGCGAACGGCGCCGGCCCGATCGACTTCGAGGACCTGACGCGGCATGTACGCGCCCATCTCGCGGGGTACAAGCTCCCGCGCCGGATCTGGGTGACCGACCTGGTCGGGCGCACGCCCAGCGGTAAACCCGACTATCGGTGGGCCAAGGAGCATGCGGCCGGTCGCGCACCCGATCACACCGCCTGATCCCACTGACCGGGATGGCCGACCCGATTTCCACACCCGCAACAAATAAGAACGTGTTCTACTTGGGGGATGTCAGCGGTGCACACGATCCTCGGTGAAAAGGTCACGATGCCGGTCGAGATCCGCGATGCCGACGCGGCCTCGGCCATGTTCCTCGCGGATGTGACGGCGGCGCGGAGGATCCTGGCGGGTCCGGGATTGGAGCCGGTCACCGTCGCGGGCCGGGCCATCTGCTCGCTGGCCTTCGTCCGCTATATCGACGGTGACCTGGGTCCCTATCACGAATTCGCCTTCGCCCTGCTGGCGCGCCTGCCGGGCGATAAATCCAGTATGGGCGTGTATATCCCGTGGCTGCCGGTGAACCAGAGCTTCACCTGCGCGGCCGGCCGCGAGATCTGGGGCTTCGCCAAGGAGATCGCCGATATCCGGATCACCCCGAGCGGGCGCGGAAAGCGCTGCGAGGTGCGCCTCGACGGGCAACTGGTGGTGGCCCTGCAGACCAGCGGCGGAATACCCGCGCCGTCCGGCCTGGGCGGCGCCTCCATCGCGGCCTACACCAACCTCGACGGCGTGCTGCGCAGTACGCCGTGGGTAATGAATCCGGCCGATGTACGAATGCGGGTGGGCGGCAGCCGGGTCGAGCTCGGCGATCACCCTATCGCGCAGCAGATGCGATCGCTGGGGCTGCCGCGCCGCGCGTTGTTTACCAGCGAGATCGGCGCGCTGCGAATGACTTTCGAGGATGCACAGGAGATTAGATGAGTAAAGTTGCTTTGGTTACCGGCGCGGCGAGCGGTATGGGCCGGATGGCCGCGCAGCGCTTGGCCGCCGCCGGATATCGGGTCGCCGCGGTCGATCTGAATGAGGTCGGCCTGACCGAAACCGCCCAGCGCTCACCGAATATGAGCACCTACGCCTGCGATGTCTCCGATCCGGCCGCGGTCGGTGCGGTGGTGGAGAAGGTGCGCGCGGAACTGGGCCCGATCGAGCACCTGGTGCATGCCGCGGCGCTGTGCCGGGTGGGTTCGGCGCTCACGCATGATGTTTCGGAGATGCGCAAGGTCATGGAGGTGAACTACCTGGGCACGATCAACCTGTGCCAGGCGGTGATTCCGGCCATGAAGGCCACGCGCTCGGGCACGGTGGTGTTGTTCGCGTCGGTCGCGGGCTGGCTCCCGTCCCCGGGGCTGGGCGCCTATTCCGCCTCGAAGTTCGCCGTGGTCGGCTATACCGATGTGCTGTCCCAGGAGCTCGAGGGCAGCGGCGTGCGGCTGCTGTCGATCTGCCCGCCGCATGTGGAAACCCCACTGCTGGAAGGGATTCGTGACGCGGACTCCGCGATCGTCGCCGGTCAACGTGGCATGGCGCCGGAAAAGGTTCTCGACGCCATGGAGAAGGCCCTGGCCAAGCCTAAGAACCCGGTATTCATCTTCCCGGGGCCGGCCCTGCCGATGGTGCTGGCCCGGCGCTTCGTCCCGAACCTGATGCGCAAGCAGATCGCCCGGATGATCAAACCGACCATCTGAGATCCCCCGAGCGGGCGCCGAGCGAATGCCCGGCGCCCAGCAAGGTTTTCAGCGCCCCTTGAACTCGGGCTTACGCTTCTGCGCGAACGCCTTCGGCCCCTCCTTGGCGTCCTCGCTGGCGAACACCGACAGGCCCACCTTCGCGTCGAGCTTGAAGGCCTCCTCCTCGTGCATGCCCTCGGTGTCGCGGATCGTCTTCAGGATGGCCTGCACGGCCAGCGGGCCGTTGGCGTTGATCATCTCGGCGAGCTCGAGGGCCTTGTCCAGGGCGGTGCCGTCGGGCACGACGTGGCCGACCAGTCCGATCTCCTTGGCCTCGGTCGCGGTGATGTGGCGCCCGGTCAGCAGGATCTCCGCGGCGACGGTGTACGGGATCTGGCGGGGCAGCCGCACGGCCGATCCGCCCATCGGGTACAGGCTCCAACGCGCCTCGGACACACCGAATTTCGCGCTCTGGGCCGCGACCCGGATATCGGTGCCCTGCAGGAGTTCGGTGCCGCCGGCAATCGCCGCGCCCTCGACCGCGGCGATGAGCGGCTTGCTCAGGCGGTAGCCCTTCAGCAGGCCGGGGATGTGTGAGGCGTCGAATTTGGCGCCCTCGCCCATGTTCTTGCTCGGATCGTTGCGGCTCATCGCCTTGAGGTCCGCGCCCGCGCAGAACGCGCCGCCCGCGCCGGTGAGGATGCAGGACCGGATCTCCGGATCCCGGTCGACCCGCTGCCAGGCCTCCACCATGATCTCGAGCATCTCGCCGGTCAGCGCGTTGCGGACGGCCGGGCGGTTCATGGTGATGATCAGCGTGGCGCCGCGCTGTTCGACCAGTGCGTGCGGTTCGGTGGTGCTGCCCGTTTCAGTTGCTGCCGTCGTCATCGCCGACCCTCTTTCCCGTGGTGTAAGCCGTGTATTGGGGAAGAAGTTACCCCGGGCCGTTGTCCGCAACAATAACGTGTTCTAGTTTAGAGGTGGTGACCGCCGTCACGGGCGGCAAGTTACGGAGGCTCTGATGGAGACAACCACGCAGAGCGGCGCGACCACGCTGCCGCCGCGGATCACGAAGACCCTGATCGACCGGCTGACCGCAATGGTGACCGCGGGCACGGCCGGGGATAAGCGCGAACCCTACGAGATGATCGAGGTGTACACGGGCGGCGTCGTCGGCGAACTGCCGCAGTCCTCGCCCGAGGATGTCGCCGCGGCCGTTGCGCAGGCCCGCGCCGCACAGCGCGAGTGGGCCTCATGGACGGTGGATCGCCGCGTGGCGGTATTCGAACGCTGGCATGCGCTGATCCTGGCCGAGATCGAAACCATTGCCGACCTCATCCAGATCGGCTGCGGTAAGGCCCGGCGCATGGCCATCGAGGAGGCCTGCGATCCGGCGATGGTGGCCAGCCACTACATCAAGACCGCCAAGCGGGTGCTGAAGCCGGTGCAGCGCGGCGGCTACATGCCGGTGATCTCCAGCTCCACCGAGCAACACCGGCCCAAAGGCGTGGTCGCGGTCATCGCGCCGTGGAACTTCCCCTTCGCGATCGCGATGTCCGATTCGACCCCGGCGCTGATCGCGGGCAACGGCGTGGTGCTCAAGCCGGATAACAAGACCGCGCTGTGCACGCTGTTCGGGGTGGAGCTGCTGTACAAGGCGGGCCTGCCGCGCGGGCTGATGCCGGTCGTGTGCGGCGGCGGGCCGGACGTCGGCCCGACCCTGATCGAGAATTCCGACTACGTCATGTTCACCGGGTCGACCGCGACCGGCCGGACCATCGGCGAGCTGGCCGGTCGCAACCTCATCGGCTGCAGCCTCGAGCTGGGCGGCAAGAATCCGATGCTGGTGCTGGACGATGCGAACCTCGACGACGTGATCCCGGGTGCGATCTTCGCCGTCTTCGGCAATACCGGCCAGGCGTGCATGCATATCGAGCGGATCTACGTGCACGACCGCGTGTACGACGAGTTCCTGCGTCGATTCGTCGCCGCCGCAGCGGAATTGGGCGCCACCGCGGGCGCCTCCTACGGTGCCGATCCGGAAATCGGCTCGCTGGTGTCGGTCGATCATATGGAGCGCGTCGCCGCCCACGTCGAGGATGCGCGCGCCAAGGGTGCCACCGTGCTGACCGGCGGTAAGGCCCGCCCGGATCTGGGCCCGGCGTTCTACGAGCCGACGATCCTGACCGGGGTGACCCCGGACATGATCCACGCCACCATGGAGACCTTCGGTCCCGTGGTGACGGTGTACCGCTTCAGCGACGAGAACGACGCGGTGCAGCAGGCCAACGCCACCACCTACGGCCTCAACGCCAGTGTGTGGAGCCGGGATCTGGCCCACGCCAAGCGCATTGCCGATCGGATCGAGGCGGGCAACGTCAACGTCAACGACGGCTTCGTGGTGAGCTATTCGTCGAAGGTCACCCCGTCGGGCGGGATCAAGCAGTCCGGCGTGGGTTCCCGCCATGGCGATGGTGGCCTGCTCAAGTACACCGACACCATCCACATCGGGGTGCAGAAGAGGCAGGTGATGGCCGCGCGGGCGAGCATGCCGTTCCCCAAGCAGTTGCAGACCACGCTGCTCACCCTGCGGTTGATGCGCAAGTTCCGCATTCGCTGATCGAGGATCCTGCCCTCGTCCTCCCGGCGTGCTAGTGCGCGCCGGGATGGTGGCTGGCCGGATATCTCGATTTTCTGGCCGCGAGACTCTCCCCGGCCGGCACCGGACTGCCTACCGTGAGCAGGTATGACGCATTACGACGTGCTGGTCATCGGGTCCGGCTTCGGCGGCAGCGTAACGGCGCTGCGGCTGACCGAGAAGGGGTATCGGGTCGGCGTGCTCGAGACCGGCCGCCGCTTCGCCGACGACGAATTCGCCAAGAACTCCTGGCATCTGCGCGAATACCTATGGGCCCCCAGGCTGGGCTGCTACGGAATTCAGCGGATGACTCTGCTCAACGACACCTTCATCATGAGCGGTTCCGGCGTCGGCGGGGGATCGCTGGTCTACGCCAACACCCTGTATGAAGCCCCTGAGCAGTTCTATTCCGATAAGCAGTGGGCCCATATCACCGACTGGCGTGCGGAGCTGGCTCCGCACTACGACCAGGCCAGGCGGATGCTCGGCGTGGCGCAAAATCCGGCGACGACACCCGCGGATCGGGTCCTGCTCGAGGTTGCGCAGGATATGGGCATCGCCGATACCTATCGGCGCACACCGGTGGGGGTGTTGTTCGCGGACAAGGATTCCCGTCCCGGCGGCGCGGTCGACGACCCGTACTTCGGCGGCGTCGGTCCGCGTCGGAACACCTGCACCCACTGCGGTGAATGTATGACCGGATGCCGGCACGGGGCGAAGAACACGCTCGTCAAGAACTACCTGTACCTGGCCGAAAAGGCGGGCGCCACAGTGCATCCGCTGACCACGGCCGTGACGGTGCGGCCGCTTCCCGGCGGCGGCTACGGCGTGGATACCGTGCGTACCGGTCGCTGGGTTCGCCAGGGGCGCAGGACGTTCACCGCCGATCAGGTGGTGTTCTCAGCGGCCGCCCTCGGTACTCAGCAGCTGCTCCACAGCCTGCGCGATCGCGGTGTGCTGCCGAATATTTCGCCGCAGCTGGGGCATCTGGCGCGCACCAACTCCGAGGCGGTGCTCGCGGCCCGCTCGCGCCGGAAGGATACCGATTTCACCAAGGGGGTGGCGATCACCTCCTCGATCCACCCCAATGCGCACACCCATATCGAGCCCGTGCGCTACGGCAAGGGCAGCAACGCGATGAGCCTGTTGACCACGGTGATGGTGGACGGTCAGGAGGGGAAGCGGCGGTGGGTGCTCGGCCTGCGGGAGATCGTGCGGCGGCGCCGGGACCTGCTGTTCCTGCACAATCCGCGGCGCTGGTCGGAGCGGATGGTCGGCGTGCTTGTCATGCAGAATGTGGACAATTCCATTGTCACCTATACCAAGCGCGGGCCGTGGGGCCGCACGATGACGACCCGGCCGGGGCCGGGCGAGGCGCCGCCGGCGTGGATTCCGGAGGGCAACGAGGTCACCCGCCGCATCGCGGAGAAGATCGACGGCGTCGCGCAAGGCAGCTGGACCGAGCTGGCGAATATCCCGATCACCGGCCACTTCATCGGCGGCTGCGCGATCGGTGACTCGCCCGAGACCGGGGTCGTCGACCCCTATCAGCGGCTCTACGGGTACGACGGCCTGCACATCGTGGACGGCTCCACCATCTCTGCTAACCTCGGGGTGAACCCGTCGCTGACCATCACCGCGCAGGCCGAACGCGCAATCTCGTTGTGGCCCAATAAGGGTGAGCCCGATCCGCGGCCCGCGCCGAGCGAGCCGTACCGGCGGATCGCACCCATCGCGCCGAACTCTCCGGTGGTGCCGCCGACCGCACCGGCCGTCTTGCGCCTGCCGATCACGCCCGTATGAAGCTGCCGGGCCGAACGGATCATCGCCATCAATGACAGTCGCCACGGACGCCCTTGCGACGCTATGACAGGAGCCCGGCAATGACATGGTCGAGACCGCTCGCGATCGAGGACTTCGCCCGCCACTCCGGCCACGCCGACATCCTGCGCGAGCAGATCACCCACCCGGCCCGCCGAGCACCGGCCGTGTCTCGATAGTCCCTTAGCCGAGGTCCCATCCCGCCTCAGCGGCGTGGGAATGAAATGCCTTCCACGCCTGCCAGACTCGTGTCGCGCCGAATTGGGCGTTGAAGCGCAACACATCCCGGATATCGTTCACGCTCGCTCCGGCGCCGAGGGCCCGTTGGGTGTGGATGCGGAAGGTGTCGCCGAGGGTTTGATAGTGGATATCGATACTCATTGTGGCGAAGGCTCTTTCGCGGACGGCCAGCGTGTCCGGGCCCGAGGGTGTGCGCATGCGGGACTGGAGATCGAAATAGTCCAGGAAGTACGGGTCCAGATCGGCCAGTATGGCGCGCGCCGGGGCCGGAAGCGGGGAGGGCGGTGCGTCCGGTCCGCTGGTCAGTAGTTCGCTCGGCAGCTCCGCAATGTCCGGGCGCGGCAGGTCCAGGGCTGTTTCCAGCGAGGCCAGGCGGTCGAATGCGGCCAGGGCCGTGTGGTAGCCGCTGTCGTATGCGATCAGGCGTAGCAGGGCGCGCACGTCCGCCGTGGTCACGCCGAGTCGCAGGGCGATACGCAGATGGAATTCGAAGGGGAGTCCGAGCGCCTGGGCGCAGACGTCGGCGGTGAGCCGCAGCAGCGCCTTTTCCCGGTCGGACAATCCGGATACCGCGTTGGCATGCCTGGCGGTGGACGCGCCCATCTGCGCGAACATCGGATCGAGCGCGGCGATGTCGGGTTCGGCGGGGGTAATGCCGGTCGTTGCGGTCATGGCGACCACTCCTATTTCTATGAACATGCGCCGCGCTACAGCTGTAGCGCTATGAATGTAGCGCAATACCCGTACGGCTACAATGCCCGTCATGGAGGAGACCTCGGCCCCGCGCCGCCCGAATGCCCGCGGGCGCGGCGACCTGCTGCGCGAGGACATCGTCGGCACCGCCATGGGGATGCTCGACGAACTCGCCGACGACCAGGCGCTGTCGCTACGCGCCGTCGCCCGCTCGGTCGGCATCGCTGCCACTTCGGTCTATCTGCACTTTCCCGACCGAGATTCGCTGGTGCTCGCGGTAACCCAGCGCTGCAACGAGGAACTTGTCGCCGCGGGCGACGAGGCCAACGACGCCGAGCCCGACCCCGGCCGCGGCCTGCGCGCCCGAATGCTCGCCCAGATCGCCTGGGCGCAGCATCACCCCGGCCTCTACAAGGTCCTGCACGAAAGCTCGGTCCACCGGCGGCTCGGCATGCCGTTCAAGGAGATACTGGTCCAGCGCACCAGCGCGGCCGTACAGCGATGCATAGACGCGGGCATCGCGCCCGCCGGCGACGCGACAACCGTCGCAATCGACCTTCGCGCCGCCGTCAACGGCATGCTCTCCCAACGCATCAACGAACCCGATATGCCCGGGCCCCCCGTCGCCGAACAGCTCGACCGCTTCCTGACCAAGCTCGTCGGCCTCGGGAACCCGGGTACCCGCGGATAACCACCGCCCCGGCCATGGGCCATCGCCGCCGCCGCCCTCCGTGTCACCGGCCGCGAATGCGCTCCCACCTGCGATGATGGGCAAAAGCACCGTTATCAGGAGGCCATATGTCATACGCCGTAGCATTCGACACCGTGTCCACGGTCGGCGTGGAATCATCCCCGGTCGCGGACGCACTCGCAGGCCTGCGCGCCAACGAGGCGCGCTATTTCAAGAACAAGTACGACCACGTCTTCACCGTCACCCCCGCGGCCGAGGCGCCGGAGCCCCTCGCCTGGGTGACCCGCATCCTCTCCGACGAGCGCGGCATCGTCATCTCCTCCCGCCCACTCGAGGTGTCGTCATTCGAGGTGGACGGCATCCGAATGGCCTACGTCTTCTACGAGTCCGGCCTGTCCATCAACGTCATGTACACCATCGAGGACGCCGGAAAGCGCGCAGTGGGCTTCAAGCTCTCGGAGGGCATGGAAATCCCCGAAGAACTCTCGACCTTCAAGTTCGCCCGCCAGAAATCGAAACTCGCGGGCGTAATCCGCGGCTCCTACTTCGTGATCAAGGGCGAGTACTGAACGCGGAACTCCTTGTATGCCTGGCTGATTCGTCGTCGCGATCGGCCTACCGCTGGTGGGCGGCCTGACCGCTCTGTTCTCCCATCGGTGCGGCCACGCATCCTGCCCCGGATCAGCCGAGGTGCTCGGTAGTACGCCTTCCGATCGCCGCGCTGAGGGCGTCCAGCTCGCCCAGCACATCAGTACTGGCCCAGATGCGGTTGCGCTTGCTCTCCGACAGGACCTCGAGGATGCCGAGTTCGGTCAGGTTGCTCAGGGCTCGGTAGGTGCTGGCGTTCGACGTGCCAGTAATGCGTTGGGCGGCATCGGCATTGAGGATCGGGGTATCGAGCAGGGCTTCGATCAACATCTCGTCTGCCGAGTTTGTGCGAGGCGCAGCGAGTGCGCGCCAGCGGGAGGGCAGTGTGGACAGGGTCAATGCGGAGTCTTCTGCTGCCGCACAGGAGTGAATGCTGGCGTGAGCGACGTATTCGACGAACTCGTCAGCGCGTCCCAGTCGGTAGGCATCGAGGTGCGTGAAGTAGCGTTTGGCATCGGCAAGCATGGCCGATGCGAGGGGGACGGTGATTCGCCGAGTCAGGTTGCGCCGCCGAAGTATTGCGCTGATGAGTGCGCGGCCGATGCGGCCGTTGCCGTCGGTGAACGGGTGAATCGACTCGAACTGGGCGTGTGCGATGGCGGCCTGCGCGAGTATTGGCAGATCGGTGCGGTTCGCGAAGGTCACCAGGTCGTTCATGAGTTCGGGAACGAGTTCTGGCGGTGGCGGGATATGCATCGCGCCGACCGGTGTGTAGTCGCTGCCGCCGATCCAGTTCTGAACGTCTCGCATCTGCCCGGAGTCCCGTGCGGTGTAGAAGTCGGGAGCCATGAGCAGCTTGTGGGCCTCGAGCAGCGACTCGACCGTAATCGAGCCCGATCCAGCCGAGTCGACCAGAGCTATGAGCGCTTTGACAGACGCCAGTTGTGACTGCGCTTCGTCGCTGGCCTTGCCGCCGGCGACTGCTTTGCCGAATGCGCGCCAGCCGGCGTCTATGTGCTCGATCTTCGACGACGCAACGGATTCGCTGCGGAGAAGAAAGTCTGCGAGTGGCGCGAGGTGTTCACCGAAACCGGCTTCCAGCCGGGCAATCGCGATTATCGCTGCTTCGTGAGCTCGAGCCACCGATCCTGTGGGGTCGTACTCGAGTGCGGCGATGTGCGCTGGAATCGTCACCACGATGTGGGTGAGCGTCCGGTCGGCCTTGGAGCCTTGCCTGTGGTGAGGGCTCCAGGGCCGTTCCTCGATCCGATGTGGTGGCCAGTCCATGGTTAACTTTCAGGCTAGAAGGGCGACTACCGTCCTTGTTAGTCAAGATTACATGCCTAAAACTTAATTAGCGGGCTGGTAGTTCAAGGTTGGCCCGATAACCAGGCGTCCCCGTCCAATCGGCAGCGCCGACGCAACGCAGTGCGGACCGGTGATGTAGGAGATGTGTACGAAGCGTGTGAACGAGTAAGGCCCCTGATCAATGATCAGGGGCCTTGCCGTGTCTCCACACACGAGTCGGGGTGACAGGATTTGAACCTGCGACCTCTTCGTCCCGAACGAAGCGCGCTACCAAGCTGCGCCACACCCCGTGATGCGAACCTGGAGTAGTTTACAACAGGGGTGGCTCCGGAGTTAAATCGGCAGGTCACTTGTCTGGGAGGGGTCGGATGCTGGCCAGGATCTGCCGGGCGGTGGCGCGGTCGACGGCCCGGTCCACGCCGGTATCGGCGGCGATGGTCATCACGAAGTTGCCGTTCTCGCCGGGGAAAGCGAACGTGTAGACGGCGAAGGAGCCCGCGCAGCCGGGGGCGGGGGGCGGGGAGGTGCCGTCGGTCTCGGCGAACGAGCCGTGCAGCTGGCCGTCGAGGGAGGTGAGCGGTTCGGCCTTGCTCTGGGTGGTGCCGGTGGCGGCGGGCCAGCCGATCTTGGCCAGGCGCGTGCCGATATCCGCGGTCGCGGCGGCGGGATCCGACTGCGGGGACATCGTCAGGAAGGCGTTGGTGCGCACGCTGTTCGGGCAATAGCCCTTGCCGTCCTGCACCAGTCCGGCGAGCTCGACGGTATCGGGTGCGGTGCCCCAGGTTGCGGTGCCGGCCGGGTCGAGCCGCCAGTTCCGGGGTGCGTCGAAGGCCGCACCGCGGGACGGGACCTGGACAACCTGGTAGCCGGGGATCAGCGGGGCCAGATTGGCGACCGTGGTGGGCGCCGAGGCCGACGGCGGGACGGCGCTGGGTGGCGGTGTGCCCTTGCCGGCGGTCAGCGCGCTGACCATGGAGGGGGAACCGCCCGATGCCGCGGAATTGCCTCCCTTGCCGCCAACCATGAACAGCGTCACGCCGATTCCGACCGCCACCACCACCGCGGCTCCGATTCCAGCGAACAGCCAGGTTTTTCGTTCCCGCGCCGAGAGCGGGCGGTCTGCGCGCGAGGATTTGGCGGGCTTGGCATCGGGGGCCGCCATCGGCGGCCGGGCCGAGTCGCCCGACGGGGCCGAGCCGCGTATCGGTGACGACGTCGGTTGTAGCGCAGGGTGTTCCGGCCCGCCTAGTCGCCAATCCTGCTCGGGTTGCGGCAAGTCCAGACTCGAAAATGGTTGTTGTGTACCCGGATTCGGCCTATTGCTCGGCGGCCGCTCCTGGGGGCGCGGCGGTGCGGGCGGAATCGTCTGCTGCGGAATCGGATTCGTGCGCATATCGTAATCGACGAGTCCGAGATGGTCGGTCCGCCCGTCCAGTGCCGAGTGCTCGATATCGGTCGCGACCGATATCGGCGGCGCGGCCTCGCCCGGCCCCAGTTGCCCGAAACTCAGCTGGCGGATCGGCTCGGTGGGCGCGGCCTGCTGCACCGGCGGCACGGGCTGCGGTGCGGCGAGTGGGATCGCCCGGGTCTTGGCCTCGGACGGCCGGATATCGATCATCTCGGTATCGTTGGTATCGGCCGGCGAGGTCGGGTGCGGAAGGTTCAGCCCGCCCAGGTGGGATGCGTGCTGCGGCCGGGATCGGTTCGGCCGATCGCCCGATTCACCGCTGGTCGACTCGTTGCTCACCCTCGTCCCCCCTAACGCGCCACGGCCTCCGATGCCGAGATGCCATGGCCGCTATCGGCCACCGGACGATGCGGCGGGGCCGCGACCAGCGTAAGCAGGGTCGCCTCCGGGCGGCAACAGAACCGGTACGGCGCCCACGGTGAGGTGCCCAGCCCGGCCGAGACGTGCAGCCGGGTATGCGCGCCCCAGCGCGACGGTCCCTTCACCCGGGAGCGGTCGATGCCGCAGTTGGTGACCAGCGCGCCGAAGCCGGGCAGGCACAGCTGTCCGCCGTGCGTGTGACCGGCCATCACCAGGTCGTAACCGTCGGTGGCGAAACGGTCGAGCACCCGGGGCTCGGGGGAGTGGGTCAGGCCGATGCTCAGCTCCGCCAGTGGATTCGGGGCACCGGCGATGACGTCGTAGCGATCGCGCTGCAGGTGCGGGTCGTCGACACCACCGGTCGCGATCTTGATTCCGGCCACCTCGACATCGCGGCGCACGTGGGTCAGATCCTGCCAGCCGCGTTCGGTGAACGCCGCGCGCAGATCCTGCCAGGGCAGCGGGTCGCCGTGGACGCGCTTGTGGTCCTTCTTGAAATATTTCAGCGGATTCTTCGGTACCGGTGCGAAATAGTCGTTGCTACCGAAGACGAACAGGCCCGGCCGCGACAGCAATCCCGTCAGCGACTGCACCACCGAGGGCACCGCCTTCGGATGGGCGAGATTGTCGCCGGTGTTGATGACCAGATCCGGTTCCAGCCGGTCCAGCTCCCGCACCCAGTTCTGTTTGAGCTTCTGCCCGGGCATCATGTGCAGGTCGGACAGGTGTAGCACCCGCAGGCTCGCCGATCCCGGCGCCAGCACGGGCATTATGGCCTCACGCAGGACGAATGCGTTGCGCTCGATGAGCGAGGCGTAGCCGATTCCGGCGACTGCGGCTCCGGCGGCGCCCAGCGCGGCTCGTCGGAGTGCGGGAGACGAGAGTACGGGCATTCGATCAGGATAGGCGACGGATGTGACGAACACCCAGTGTGATTCGGCACAGGCTCGCAGTGCGGTCTGCTGCAAAACCGGTAGGAGTAGCTGGTCATACCGGATAACGTGTGCCCTATGTCGGAACTCAAATCGAAGCTGCGGGCCGATCTGACCACCTCTATGAAGGCCAAGGACGCGCTGCGCACCAACACCCTGCGCATGCTGCTCGCCGCCGTTCAGACCGCCGAGGTGGCCGGGGCGCAGGCACGCGAACTCTCCGATGCCGACGTGATCGCTGTGCTGGCCAAGGAGGCCAAGAAGCGCAACGAGTCGGCGGTGATCTACGAGCAGGCCGGTCGCGGCGAACTCGCGGCCAACGAGCGCGCCGAAGAGGTGATCATCGACGAGTACCTGCCCACCCCGATCACCGATGCCGAGGTGGCCGATCTCGCCGACACCGCGATCGCCCAGGTTGCGGAGCAGAACGGCGAACGGCCGGGCATGCGGCAGATGGGCCAGGTCATGAAGATCGCCACGGCGCTGGCCGACGGCCGAGCGGACGGCTCGCGCCTCTCGGCCGCGGTGAAGGCCCGCCTCTAAGCGTTGGCGTGATCGCGCAACCTTGGCGCACATACGCCGGAACCCTTGCCGGAGAGCATCTCCAGCAAGGGTTCCGGTGTGTTATCGAGGTAGCGGGATCGGTATGGGAATCGGTGGCAGCCGCAGTATCGGCGGCAGGCCAGGCAGGTTCACCGGGGGCGCGTTGGGCACCGGGGCATCGCGCTGGGTGCCGTCGCTGAGGAACAGCGTGATCACCGAGCCCGGGATCGCCGACCCGTTGGGCGTGGTGCCCTGCACCGTCCCCTTCGCGGCCGATCCGGGCTGGGTCACCGCCGAGACCTGGAATCCCGCGCCGACCAGGATCGAGGTGGCCTGGGCCTGGGGCATCCCCATCACGTCGGGGATCTGCGAATTGTTGGATCCGCGCACGTATTTGTCGTCCAGCGGTGGCAATGCCGTGGGCGGGAAGTTGCCGAGCACCGGTTTGATGCCCATGTACCAGCTGCGTGCCGGTTCATTACCGCCGAACAGGTTGCCGCTCGAGCAGTTGCGCAGCGGGTACGAGCAGATCTGATCCGGGGTCGGCGAGTCGCCGTAGATGTAGGCCGCGCCGGCCAGTGAATTGGTAAAGCCGAGGAAGGCCGAGGACCGGTTGGTCTCGGTGGTTCCGGTCTTCGCCGACACCGGGACGTTCCATCCGGCCGCCCGGGCGGAGACGGCCGAGGTGCCGCTGACGTCGTCCTGGCTCAGCGCGTTGGCCAGCGTGTGGGCCAGCCCGGGATCGATGACCTGCTGGCATGCCTGCTGAGTCAGCGATACCGGCTTGCCGTTGCGGTCGAGGACCTCCTTGATCGGCGACGGCGGGCACCATTTACCGCCCGAGGCCAGCGTGGCGGCCACATTGGACAACTCGAGGGGGTTCATCGCGACCGGGCCGAGGGTGAACGAGCCCAGGTTCTGCTGTTTGAACATGTCGGCCATGCTCAGGTTGCCGTGCCCGGAGGTACCGGCCTGGGTGTAGGAGCGCATGCCCAGCCGCACCGCCATATCGACGGCCGGGGTCACCCCGACATCCTGAATCAGCTTGACGAAGGCGGTATTGGGCGATTGCGCCAGCGCGTCGGTCACCGACATCGGCGAGCGATAGTTACCGGCGTTCTTCACGCAGTAGGTCATCTCCGGACAGCCCGGCGTGCCGCTCGAGCCCATGCCCTTGGCCGCATAGAACGGTGGTACGTCCAGCTGGGCGCTGATGCCCAGGCCCTTCTCCATCGCCGCGGCCGTGGTGAAGATCTTGAAGATCGAGCCGGCGCCGTCGCCGACCATCGAGTACGGCTGCGGCTGCACGGTCTGATGGATGCCGGCGTCGAGCCCGTAGGTGCGGCTCGAGACCATGGCCACCACGTTGTGGGAGTCCTGACCGGGCGCGATGATGCTCGACACCTCGGCGATATCGTCCAGGTCGGGCGGGGTCATGGCATCGACCGCCGCCTTCATCGAGTTCTGTACCGCCGGATCCAGGGTGGTGTGAATCAGGTACCCCCCCTTGTCGATCTGATCCTGGCTGATCCCGGCGTCGGCCAGATACTGCAGCGCGTAGTCGCAGAAGTAGCCGCGATCATTGGCGGCGATGCAGCCGTTGGGCAGGCTCTTGGGCTCGGGCAGCACGTCCAACTGGGTGGCCTTGGCGGCCTCGAATTCGGCGGCGCGGTTGGGGATGTTCTGGATCATGGTGTCCAGCACGGTGTTGCGGCGCTCGAGCACGGCCTTGTAGTTGGTGTACGGGTTGAACCGCGACGAGCTCTGCACGATGCCGGCCAGCATCGCGGCCTGCGGGACGGTGAGATCCTTGGCGTCGACGCCGAAGTAGGTCTGGGCGGCGTCCTGAACGCCGTAGGCGCCGTTGCCGAAATACACCAGGTTCAGGTACCGGGTGAGGATCTCGTCCTTGGACAGCTGCTTATCGAGCGTCAGGGCCAGGCGGATTTCGCGCAGCTTGCGTGCGGGGGTGGTCTCGATCGCGGCCCGGCGCTCGGCATCGGTCTTCGCCACCACCAGCAGCTGGAAGTTCTTCACGTACTGCTGGTCGATGGTGGAGCCGCCCTGCTGCACCTCACCGCTCGAGGTGTTGCGCAGGAAGGCTCGGAAGGTGCCCTGCCAGTCGACGCCGTGGTGCTGCAGGAAGCGGCGGTCCTCGATGGAGACCTGTGCCAGCTTCATGTTGTTGGAGATCTTGTCGCTGGGCACCTCGAAGCGGCGCTGCTGGTACAGCCAGGCGATGGGCGCACCGGTCGTGTCGACCATGGTCGACACCGCGGGCGCGGTGCCTTCCAACACCTCCGCGGAGACGTTGTCGACGGCGTCCGCGGCGCGGTTGGACACATACCCGAAACCACCGGCGAGCGGGAACAACAGCCCGGCGATGAGGGCTGCCGCCAGGATGCACGCACCGGCCAGTCTGGCGAGGGCTTGTGAGATCGGCACGCCCCAAGCCTAAAGGCAGGCCGCTCGCGCGGGCGGTCCCGGTGCGGCTCGGCAATTCCGCACCCGTTTCTGACGTGTGTCTCGTCACATTTCGGCGCGCCATGTCATCAAAACCCGGGCGTGTCGCCCTATTGGTTCAGACTGCCCGGTTTTATGTCGCATTTGCATGGACGGTCGTACCAGAAAATCTGGGGACGGTCTTGCGCTGGCCCCATACCTTTACCTAGATTGAGAACCCAGTGTGATAGAGCTAACACTCAAAGTGGAATGTGGTGCAGGCCGCAGCTGGGTTGGGTTGCTGCGTAATGCTCGCGATTCCGGAGCGCCGTTGACCCGGTGTTCGGACTGCAAAGGGGCACACCAAATGCATATGACTACCCCCATCGCTCGATTGGACGTAGAGCAGGCCGAAGCAAGGATCGCCTGGGTCTCCCAGGCCCGATGCAAGGAAGTAGATCCCGATCAGCTGTTCGTACGCGGCGCCGCGCAGCGCAAGGCGGCGACGATCTGCCGGCATTGCCCCGTTCTGATGGAGTGCGGCGCCGATGCCCTGGACAATCGAGTGGAGTTCGGTGTGTGGGGTGGCATGACCGAGCGGCAGCGCCGGGCGCTGCTGAAACAGCATCCGGAGGTGACGTCCTGGGCGGAGTTCTTCCGCGCCCAGCGGCAGCAGAAGGTGGCAATCTGAGTCGTTCGACAACCGACAACGGTCCGGGCCCCGACGGTAGTCGTGGGGCTCGGACCGTTTCCGTATCCGCGTGTGAAGCGCCGGCTACCGCCAAGGGGTCTTGGCAGGCGGAATGGTCAGGCAGGAGAACCGGTCAGCTGATCGGCGACCGCGCGCAGCGCATCCAGATCCGACACCTCGAACGGCAGCGCCGTCACCGCGACGATCGGCACCCGCGGATGTGCGCCGGTGAAGCGATGCAGCAGATGCTCCTCCCGCTTGGCGGTGGTGGCCCGGTCGGCATGGATCCGCAGCACATCCGCGGCCAGGGCCAGGGGGTCGGTCTGGGGATCCTGCGTCGACCCATCCGGGACCAGGCGGTCGGCAGCGGCGGTGGACTGGTCCGGCGAGAGTGAGCACAGCACCGGGTGGGTGCGGTTGAGCACCAGCCCAGCCAGCGGCATGCCGTCGGTGGACAGCCGGTCCACGAAGAACGACGCCTCCCGCAACGCATCGGGTTCGGCCGCGGCCACCACCAGGAAGTGCGTGCCCGGCCTGGACAGCATCGTGTAGGTGCGTTCGGCCCGATCCTGGAATCCGCCGAACATCGATTCGAGCGACTGCAGGAACACCGACGCGTCCTTGAGCATCTGACCGCCCACGATCGTCGACACCCCGCGCACGGCCAGGCTCATCGCGCCCGTCACGAAGCGGCCCACACCGCGTCCGGGCGCCATGATGACGCGGATCATGCGGCCGTTCAGGAAATTCCCGAGCCGCTTCGGCGCGTCGAGGAAGTCCAGCGCATTGCGCGAGGGCGGGGTATCCACGACGACCAGATCCCACTGCTTCTTCCCGACCAGCTGCCCCAGCTTCTCCATGGCCATGTACTCCTGCGTGCCGCCGAAGGAGGACGCGACCGTCTGATAGAAGGGGTTGGCGAAAATCTGCTCGGCTTTATCGGGGCTGGTGTGTTCGAGCACCATCTCATCGAAGGTGCGGCGCATGTTGAGCATCATCGCGTACAGCTCGCCCTTGGCCTCGGGGCCCAGCGGCACCCGCTGCGGGGTATTGCCCAGATCGCTGACCCCGAGCGACTGCGCCAGCCGGCGCGCCGGATCGATGGTCAGCACGACCACCTTGCGACCCGTCTCGGCGGCGCGCAGCGCGACCGCCGCCGCGGTGGTCGTCTTGCCGACGCCCCCGCTCCCGCAGCACACCACCACGCGGGCCGCGGGGTCGGACAGGATTGCCGAGATATCCAGGGGGACAGGCATCAGCGGACTCCCTGCGCGCTCAGATGTTCGGACAGCTCATAGAGTCCGCCCAGGTCCATGCCGTCGGGCAGGGTCGGCAGGTACAGCCGGTTGATATCGACCTTGGCCAGTTCGGCCGAGCTGTCGTCCTGGGCCTGCAGGATGGCGCTGTGCTGCACCGTCTCGGTGACCAGGCCCTGGAAATCACTGTCGGACAGTTCGATTCCGGCCGCCTGCAGCCCGGTGCGCAGCGCATTGGCATCGAAATCGCCGCCCGCGGCCCGCTTGCGCAGCGTCTCGGGCAAATAACCCTCGGTGGCCCGGTTGACGATCACCGTGCCGATGCGGAAGTCCGCCTCGATCAATTGCGCGACCGCGTCGGCGGTCTCCTGCACCGGCAGCGCCTCGAGCAGGGTGACCAGATGCACGACCGTCTGCTCGGAGTGCAACAGGGTCGACACCCCCACCGCCTGCGAGGCGATCGGCCCGCCCTTGGCCACATCGGCCATGGCCTTGGTGACGTCCAGGAATCCGGCGATGCGGCCGGTCGGCGGCGCGTCGACCACGATCTCGTCGTAGACGGGCCGGGTGCGGTCACCCGACTTCTCCGTCCGCACAACGCATTCCTTGATCTTGCCGGTGAGGATGACATCCTTCAGCCCGGGTGCGATGGTGGTGACGAATTCGATGGCGCCCATCCGGCGCATCGCCCGCCCGGCGAAGCCGAGGTTGTAGAACATGTCCAGGTATTCGAGGAAGGCGTGCTCGATGTCCAGGGCCAGCGCCATCACCTCGCCGCCGCCGTCGGCCGTGGCGATCTTCGTCTCGGTCGGCGGCAGCGGCGGCAGATCGAACAGTTGCGCGATCGATTGACGCCCCTCCACCTCGACGAGCAGCACCCGTCGCCCACCGGCGGCCAGGGCGAGTGCCAAAGCCGCGGCGACCGTTGACTTTCCGGTGCCGCCCTTGCCGGAGACGTAGTGCAGCCTGGCCTTGTCCGCCCGCTCCGGCCAACCTAACTCCGGCCCAGTCTCGGTGGAAACGGGCGCCGCTATCGGTACTCCCACGCTGGCGAGCCTATAACCCGTTCCGAAATCCCGGCCACGGGATACACCGACTGTCTGGCACACCACAGGAGGCAATCCGGGTGAGCCCAGGGGTTCTGAGACCGTCGTCCCACCTATACGCTCTCGCACATGAGTGATGTGACTGTGTGGGAATACGCGACAGTGCCGCTGCTGACGCATGCCACCAAGCAGATTCTGGACCAGTGGGGCGCCGACGGCTGGGAACTGGTGACTGTCCTGCCCGGACCGACCGGCGAGCAGCACGTCGCCTACCTGAAGCGGGTGAAGGGCTGATGTCGGAGGACTGGCGCAAGAACCTCGAGAAGCTCGGCCTCGAGCTGCCCGCGGTGGCCGCCCCGGCGGGCGCCTACATTCCGGCGCTGCGCAGCGGCTCGCTGGTCTATACCTCCGGCCAGTTGCCCTTCGTGGACGGTGAGTTGTTCGCCACCGGCAAGGTCGGCGCCGAGGTCAGCCTCGAGCAGGCCAGGGAGGCCGCCAAGCTGTGCGCGCTCAACGCGCTGGCCGCGGTCAACGACGTGGCCGGGCTCGACTCGGTCGTGCGGATCGTGAAGGTGGTCGGATTCGTGGCCTCCGCGCCGGGATTCAACGATCAGCCGCTGGTGATCAACGGCGCGTCGGAGTTCCTGGGCGAGGTGTTCGGCGAGGCCGGGGTGCATGCGCGTTCCGCGGTCGGCGTCTTCGAGCTGCCCAGGAACACCCCGGTCGAGGTGGAGATCATCGCCGAGATCGCGTAAATCTGGAGTGGGCCGCGGCCCGGAGTTGGTTGCGGCACTGTGCGTTAGGACAATGTTTATGACCCTCACCCATCCCGCGTACGGGCAATTGCGGCCGGTCACGCCTACCGCGTCGGTCTTGCTGGCGAACAATCCGAACCAGATGACCCTGCAGGGCACCAACACCTGGGTCCTGCGCGCCCCGGGCCGATCCGACTGTGTCGTGATCGATCCGGGGCCCGAGGATCGCGCGCACAGCGCGGCGATCGCGCGGGAGACAGGGGGCGCTATCGCCCTGACACTGATCACGCATCGCCACCACGACCACACGGGCGGCATCGACGGGCTCACGGAGCTGACCGGAACCCCGGTGCGCGCCGTGGAGTCCGAATTCCTCCGGGGTGCGGTCGCGCCGCTGACCGACGGCGAGGTCATCGAGGCCGCGGGGGTGCACATCACCGTGCTGGCGACCCCGGGGCACACCCGGGACTCGGTCAGCTTCGTCCTGGAGGACGCCGTGCTGACCGGTGACACCGTGCTCGGCAGCGGCACCACGGTGCTGGAGGCGCGCGACGACGCGCTCGGAGACTATCTGGCCTCCCTCGAGCGGTTGGCCGCCGTGGCCCCGGGCAGGGCCCTGTTGCCCGCACACGGGCCCGATCACCCCGAGGCCGAGCCAATCATCCGTTACTACATTCAGCACCGCCAGGAGCGCCTGGAGCAGGTGCGCGCGGCACTACGCGAGCTGGGCCCCGACGCCGAGCCTCAAGCGATCGTCGAGCAGGTCTACGCCGACGTGGACAAGAAGCTATGGCCGGCCGCCCGCAGCTCGGTGGAGGCACAACTGGCGTACCTACGCAGCCCGAACTAGACGAACCAAACCCGTCACCGCCGGAATCGTCATCCCGGCATGCACTTGGCCGGGATCCAATCGTGTGGATCCCGGCCACAAGCACGCCGGGATGACGGTATGCGGTCAGCGGGCGCGGCGGGCCAACCGCTCCGAATCGGAGATCAGCACGCTCTTGCCCTCGAGCCGCAGCCAACCGCGGTGCGCGAAGTCGGCCAGGGCCTTGTTCACGGTCTCGCGGGAGGCGCCGACCAGCTGGGCGATCTCCTCCTGGGTGAGGTCGTGCGTGACGCGCAGCGCGCCCGCCTCCTGGGTGCCGAACCGCTGGGCGAGTGTCAGCAGCGCCTTGGCAACGCGGCCGGGGACATCGGTGAAGATGAGGTCGGCCAGGTTGTTGTTGGTGCGCCGCAGGCGACGGGCCAGCACGCGCAGCAGCTGCTCGGCGATCTCCGGCCGCTGGTCGATCCACGACTTGAGCGCATCGCGGTCCATCGTCACGGCGCGGACCTCGGTCACGGTGGTGGCTGTGGAGGTGCGCGGGCCCGGGTCGAAGATCGACAGCTCGCCGAACATATCCGACGGGCCCATGATGGTCAGCAGATTCTCGCGCCCATCGGGGGAGCGCCGGCCGATCTTCACCTTGCCCGAGGTGATGATGAACAGCCGGTCGCCCGGCTCACCCTCGTTGAAGATGATGTGGCCGCGGGGGAAGTCCACAGGCTGTAGTTGTTTGGCGAGAGCGGCCACCGCGGTGGGCTCGACGCCTTGGAAGATGCCTGCTCTGGCGAGGGCCTCGTCCACGAATGTGCTCCTTATGGGATTGACGGTGTACTGGCGGCGCCAGCGGGTCCCTACGTGGTGACGACGCCAGCTGCCGCCCGCGGGCCCCGTCGCTGTCGCCTCGGGTCCTGGCTGGACCGAAACGATCGGCCGACAGTGCAGTCTACTTTGCATTCGGGCAAGCGTAGTGACAGACACCACGTACATGCGGTTGGTGAAACGACCGCGATGCCCGAAAAGTTCCCGCCACGCAGCCTTCCCCACCCGCCGGCTCCGCAAGCTCCGCCGACTTACCAACCCCGTTGCTCGCGAGTATTCGCCGAGCCCGGTATCGAACGGCGTATCAGCTGGCCTGGGCGACATCCAATTCGTCGCCGCGGGCCCGGCGCGGGCCCAAACGGGTCGCCGCGGCCGGTACACCGAGCTTGGCAAGCTCGTTGACCTCGGCATTGCTGGCACGGTCGAGGTATTGCTGCACCTCTTCTTCCGGTTCGAGCAGTTTGCGAAGCCGATTTTCGACGCGTTCCATGAACAGCGCGAACAGCATCAGCACCACCGGGAAGAGCACCACAGCGAGTCCTTGCATACGGAGGAGTAAACACGGAGAAGGTCTCAGATGGAACACGGGAGGTCTTCTGTGAGGCGTCGAATGTCGGTGTGCTTCCGTAAGGTAGACCCGTGCGTGAACCCAGACCCAGCGCAGTGCCCGGGCACGATCCGGCCCAGCCGAGCGCCGGCCCGGCCGTGGCGAAATCCGCTGACGAATCCCCGCGGCGACGCGGCACAACGGCATCCCGGGCGGCGAAATTCGCCGCTGAGACCCGCCTAGGACTGGTTCGTCGCGCCCGCAGGATGAATCGCACACTGACCCTGGCCTTCCCGGACGCGCACTGCGAGCTGGATTTCACCACCCCGCTCGAATTGGCCGTGGCCACGATCCTTTCCGCGCAGTGCACCGACGTGCGAGTGAATTTGACCACTCCCGCACTCTTTGCCCGCTACCGTGACGCCCGTGCCTATGCCGAGGCCGATCGCACCGAGCTCGAGGAGTACATCCGCGCGACGGGCTTCTACCGCAACAAGACCAGCTCGCTCATCGGCCTGGGCCAGGCGCTGCTGGAGCGGTACGACGGCGAGCTGCCCGGCAGCCTGGACGAGTTGGTCACGCTTCCGGGAATCGGCCGCAAGACCGCCAACGTCATCCTCGGCAACGCCTACGATGTGCCGGGTATCACAGTCGATACCCATTTCGGTCGCCTGGTGCGGCGCTGGGGGTGGACCACCGAGGAGGATCCGGTCAAGGTCGAGCACGCCATCGGTGAGCTGGTCGAGCGCAAGGAGTGGACCATGCTCTCGCACCGGGTGATCTTCCACGGTCGCCGGGTGTGCCACGCCCGCAAGCCCGCCTGCGGCGCCTGTCTGCTGGCCAAGGACTGCCCGTCGTTCGGGGAGGGCCCGACCGATCCGGTGACGGCGGCCGCACTGGTCAAGGGGCCGGAGGCCGAACATCTGCTCGAACTGGTGGGCCGGTGAGATCGATTCCCGCGGCCTGGCGATGGACTTTCGTCGGCCTGATTGCGGTCATCGCGCTGGCGGTCGCGCTCTGGCCGCGCACGCAATCTCGAGGCCCGTCCGCCGCGCCTGCGGCGTCGGCCCAGCAGGCCGATTCCGGCGTCACCGCCGCGCAGCGCTCCGCTGCCGCGCTGGCGGCCTGTCCGCGGCCCGCCGCCGGTGACACCGCTGCCGCGGCCGGTCCGCTGGCCGGGATCAGCCTCGACTGCCTGAGCGACGGGCGCCCGGTGAATCTGGCTGCGGCCCTGGCCGGTCGGCCGGCGCTGGTCAATCTGTGGGCCTACTGGTGCCAGCCGTGCGCCCAGGAGCTGCCCGCCCTGCAGCAGTTCGCCGACCGTGCCGGATCGGCGCTCACGGTGCTCACCGTGCACAGCGATCCCGACGAGGCCAAGGCGCTGGCGCGCCTGCAGGAGCTGAACGTGCATCTGCCGGGCGTGCAGGACGGCGCGGCGCAGGTCCGCGCCGCGGTCGGTGCGCCCCCGGTGCTGCCGGTCTCGGTGCTGGTTCGTGCGGACGGTTCGATCGCCAAGGTGGAGGTGCAGGCGTTCACCGATGCCGGGCAGATCGCCGAAACCGTCGCGGCCGACCTGGGCGTCCGGGTATGAGTGGGGCGGGGCACGTGGGTTGCGATTACCGTGCACACGAGCGCTCCGGTGCGCGCCCGCCCGGCGGTTCGGCCCGCGGTGGTGAATGCTGTGCCGGCGGCGGCGAATACGGCGACGAGGCCGCGAGGAGGCAGTGTGCGTGACGGCGATGGCCACGATGGGTTTCGGGCGAGACCCGGCCTGGTGACCGAGGGCATTCCGCAGTGGCTACGCGGCGTCGTCGAGCGCAAGCCCGCCGATCCCACCGGCGTCAATCCGGTGCTCAATCGGACCGCGATGCTACAGGTCGCGGCCGCTGCGCTGCGGCCGCGCGAGGCGGCGGTGCTCGTCCTGTTCGGCGGCGCCGCCGCGTCCGATCCCCATGCACGCGGCGGACTGCCGGGCGATGCGGACGTGCTACTCACTCAGCGCGCGGCCACGTTGCGCGAGCATCGCGGGCAGGTCGCCTTCCCCGGTGGCGGAGTCGAGCCGGGCGATCACGGGCCCATCGATACCGCGCTACGCGAGGCGTGGGAGGAGACCGGCCTCGAGCGCTCGGGCGTCGATCCGATCGCGGTGCTGCCCAAGATCTTCGTGCCGCCCTCGCGCTTCGATGTGACGCCGGTGGTCGCGTACTGGCGCACCCCCGGTGCGGTGCGGGTGGTCAGCGAGACCGAGGCCGCGCGGGTGGCGCGGGTGCCGCTCGCGGAGCTGATCTCCCCGGCCAACCGGTTCGTGGTCCGTCATCCGCTGGGCTACATGGGCCCGGCGTTCGCGGTCGACGGCATGCTTGTCTGGGGTTTTACCGCGGGTGTGCTGGCCGGGCTGCTGGCGGTGTCGGGATGGGAGCGGGAGTGGGATTACCACGATGTGCGTGATCTACAAACGTCGCTCGAGGCAGTGGGGATGACGTTATGACTTCTTCCGACTGGCTCGACATCGCGGTCGTGATCATCGCGCTGCTGGCCGCCTCCTCCGGGTGGCGGCAGGGTGCGGTCGCGTCGGCGCTGGCCTTTCTGGGCGTGATCTTGGGCGCCGTGGCCGGCATCCTGATCGCGCCGCACATCCTGATCCACATCAGCGAGGGCCGCAAGCGGGTCCTGGTCGGTGTGGTGCTGATCGTGGCGCTGGTGATCGTCGGCGAGGTGGCCGGCATGGTGCTGGGCCGCGCGGCGCGCAGCGGGATGCGCAATCCGTTCATCCGCAGCGTCGACAGCGTCGTGGGCGCGGGCCTGCAGGCGGTGGCGGTGCTGGCCACCGCGTGGCTGCTGGCGCTGCCGCTGGCCTCGTCCTCACAGCCGGGGATCGCGGCCGCGGTGAACGGCTCGCGGGTGCTCTCGGATGTCAACAAGGTCGCACCGAACTGGCTGCGCCGGGTGCCCAACGAATTCTCCAAGCTGCTCAACACCTCCGGGCTGCCGGATGTCATCGGCCCGTTCAGCCGCGCGCCGATCGCCGCGGTGGCGCCGCCGGATCCGAGCGTGCTCGACAGCCCGGTCGCGCTGAATCTGCAGCGCAGCGTGCTGCGCATCCGCGGGGTCGCCTCGAGCTGCCAGCGCATGCTGGAGGGGTCGGGCTTCGTGGTCGCGCCCGAGCGGATCATGACCAATGCGCACGTGGTTGCCGGAACCAACAGCCTGCAGGTCGACACCGCCAAGGGGTCGCTGGATGCCACCGTGGTGCTGTTCGATCCCTCCAAAGACGTTGCGATATTGGCCGTTCCGGGTCTGCAGGCGCCGGTGGTCCCGCTCGCCCCGGCCGCGGCCAAGTCCGGTGAGAGCTCGATCGTGCTCGGCTATCCGGGCGGCGGCAACTACACCGCGAGCGCCGCGCGCGTGCGCGAAACCCTCGATCTCACCGGCCCGAACATCTACAAGAGCGCGACCGTCGAGCGCGAGGTTTACACCGTGCGCGGACAGGTTCGCGCGGGCAATTCCGGTGGGCCGCTGGTGGATACGCAGGGTGAGGTGCTCGGTGTGGTATTCGGCGCCGCCGTCACCGACGACGATACGGGCTATGTGCTGACCCTCCAGGAGGTGCAGTCGGATCTCAACGCGGCAACGGGGTCGACCAACGCGGTGCCGACGGGTGAGTGCGTGCTGAGCTGAATGTGGTTGGCGTGCACCGGCCGGAGCGAATGCGGAGGTACGCCTAGTCGACTAGTTTGGCGATTTCGGCCGTGACCGCCTGTGGATTCTCCTGGTGCGCGAAGTGTCCTGCGTCCGGGACGGATACGAGCCGCCGGTGCGGGGCGAGGTAGTGTCCGCGGCGCATGGTGGCGGCCAGGATGTAGGGGTCCTGCTCGCCGTGCAGCGAGAGCACCGGGATGTGGACCGGCTCGCGCATTATCGACATGAAGCGGTGGCCGTCCGGCCGCCACTGGCTGCGGAACGCCCAGCGCTGATACTCCAGCGCACAGTGCGCGGTGCCGGCGATCCGGATCGCGGTGCGCATGCGGCGCGCGGTGTCGACGAATTCGGCCGAGCCGGTCCAGCGCGCGCCGGCCCGCTGCCGCAGCAGCCGTTCCATCTCGAAGCCGTCCCGCCGGGTCAGCAGGTTCTCGCCGTAGCGCGGGGGCTGATAGCGCAGGAAGTTCGGCAGCCACACCCGGCGCTGGCCTCGATCGCGCAGCACCGCCTGTTTGAGAGTGACCGGATTCGGGGAGCTCACCACCGCAATTGAGCGCACCAATCGCGGATGGAGCACCGCGGTCGCCCAGCACACCAGCCCGCCCTCGGCGTGTCCGACCAGGACGGCGTCGGTATGGCCCAGCGCGCGGATGAGTCCAGCGATATCACCGGCCAGGGTCCAGCCGTCATAGCCGCGCGGTGGCTTGTCCGAATCGCCGTAGCCGCGCAGATCGACCGCGACCGCGCGCAGGCCCAAGGCGGCGAGGCCGGTCAGCTGATGCCGCCACGACCACCAGAAGTCACCGAACCCGTGCAGCAGCAGCACCAGCGGGGCGTCGGGATCCGGCCGCTCGCCGCCGTCCGCGCCGGATGCGCGCAGGGGATGGTGAGCCGCCGGAGCTTGCGGAGCCGGCGGGGTGGGTAAGTGCTGCGCCTCGACGACGTGGAATCGAATGCCGTTGGCATGCACGTCCTTATGGGTCCATGGTCCGTCGTAGCGCACGCTCGACGGATCCGGACTCGGGTTCAACGACACTCCGGAAAGCGCTGTAACATAATTGCCTCGCTGCGCTCGTACTGGGCGAGTTATGACGCGGGCTTGTTGACCAGGTCCGTGCCGCCCGGCGTGCCGTGCGATCCCAGCCCCTGCGGCAGCACCGTCCGCGCCGATTTCAGCGATTCGATGGTCTTGGCCGGAGCCCGCAGCTTGCGCACCTTCAAGTATCCCAGCAGCGCGAAGAATATCGTCGCCGCGAGCATCAGGCCGAAGACCACCAGGAATGCGGCCCAGCGGTACAGCCAGACATCCAGCAGTTCGGCCAGGAAGAAGAAAAAGAAGAAGGTGGAGAACAGCAGGATGGTCAGCGCGACGATGAAGTAGACGCTGCCCTGCAGGCCCTTGCGGATTTCCCCGGTGACCTCGGCCTTGGCCAGCGCGACCTCGGCGCGGACCAGCGTCGACATCTGCTCGGAGGCGTCGCGGACCAGGTCGCCGATGCTCGCATTGCTGGTCGTGTCGACCTCGGACAGCGGAATAGAGGTAATGGTCCGGCCCCCATCGGAACCCTGCCCGTTACCGCCCTGTGTGCTCAATGCTCGACCCTTCTCCGTATCCCGGTGCTTATCCGGCCTTCATTCGTATCCGGCAGCCGCGCGTGCATTTCGCCGCGCAGCCCGCTGCCACGTCGCAACACTATCGCCGAACCGAGGGGGGAAGCCGCCATTGATCACTCGAGCGCGGCGGCCTGTCTCTTTTCCGGCGACGGCAACGTTGTCCGCAGCGCGAGTTCTGCCTACGAAGAGGCTAGCGGTGAATGGGAACGCACCGGATACCGGCGGGCCCGGTGCGTGGGTGCACACCGGGCCCGCCGTCGCCGCTGGCGGTGGACTACCAGTTCGTCTTCTGGGTGCGGATGGCCTCGAAGACGTTGGGGTCCACCAGGGTCGAGGTGTCGCCGAGTTCGCGGCCCTCGGCGACATCGCGCAGCAGGCGGCGCATGATCTTGCCGGAGCGGGTTTTGGGGAGTTCGGGGACGATGTGGATTTCGCGGGGCCGGGCGATCGGGCTGATCTCGCTGGAGACCTGGGCCTTGAGTTCTGCGATGAGGTCTTGATCGGAGTTCTTCGCAGTGCTTTTAGCGGTGGCGGTCAGGATCACAAAGGCGACGATGCCCTGTCCGGTGGTGTCGTCGCTGGCGCCGACGACCGCGGCCTCGGCGACGCCGGAGTGGCCGACGAGCGCGGATTCCACCTCGGCGGTGGAGATGCGGTGCCCGGAGACGTTCATGACGTCGTCTACCCGGCCCAGTACCCACAGATCGCCGTCGGCGTCGAGTTTGGCGCCGTCACCGGCGAAGTACCAGCCCTTGCTGCCGTAGCGATCCCAGTAGGTGGACTTGTAGCGTTCGGGGTCGCCCCAGATGCCGCGCAGCATCGAGGGCCACGGCTGGTCGAGCACCAGATAACCATTGGCCTCGGTCTCGCCGAGCTGGACCGGGTTGCCTTCCTCGTCGACGACCTTCGCCGAGATGCCCGGCAGTGGTGTCATGGCCGCGCCGGGTTTGGCGGCGGTGACGCCGGGCAGCGGGGAGATCATGATCGCGCCGGTCTCGGTCTGCCACCAGGTGTCCACGATCGGCGCCGAGTTGGAGCCGATGACCTCGCGGTACCAGCGCCAGGCCTCGGGGTTGATGGGCTCGCCCACGCTGCCCAGCACCCGGATCGAGGACAGGTCGTGTGCGTCGGGAATCTCCCGGCCCCACTTCATGAAGGTGCGTACCAGTGTCGGGGCGGTGTAATAGATGGTGACGCCGTACTTTTCGACGATCTGCCAGTGCCGGTGCTCGTCTGGGAAGTTCGGGGTGCCCTCGTAGACCACTTGGGTGGCCCGGTTCGAGAGCGGGCCGTAGACGATGTAGCTGTGCCCGGTCACCCAGCCGATATCGGCGGTGCACCAGTACACGTCGGTTCCGGCCTTGTGGTCGAAGACGTTGTGGTGGGTGTAGGAGGCCTGGGTGAGGTAGCCGCCGGAGGTGTGCAGTATGCCTTTGGGTTTTCCGGTGGTGCCGGAGGTATACAGGATGTACAGCGGGTGTTCGGCGTCGAAAGCGCTGCAGGTGTGTGCCGGTGAGGCGTCGGTGACGGTTTCGTGCCACCACACGTCGCGGCCCTCGGTCCACGGCACCTCGATATCGGTGCGCCGCACCACCAGGACGTGTTCGACACTGTGCGAAGCACTTCCACCGACACTGTGCGTGCTCTGTGCCAGCGCCTCGTCGACGGCTTCCTTGAGCGGGGCTGCTTTGCCGCGCCGCCACTGCCCGTCGGTGGTGATGACCAGGCGGGCCGCCGCGTCGTCGATGCGTTGACGCAGGGCGGTGGGGGAGAAGCCCGCGAAGACGACCGAGTGGGTCAGGCCCAGGCGGGCGCAGGCGAGCATCGACACGATCGCCTCGGGCACCATCGGCATGTAGATCGCGACCCGGTCACCGGCTACCAGGCCGAGCTCGGTCAGGTAGTTCGCCGCGCGGCTGACCTCGGCGAGCAGCTGGGCGTAGGTGAGGGTGCGGGAGTCGCCGGGCTCGCCTTCCCAGTGGATCGCGACCTGGTCGCCGTGGCCGTCCAGGACATGGCGGTCTACGCAGTTGTAGGCGACGTTGAGTGTGCCGTCCGCGAACCATCGGGCGACCGGGGCGTCATCCCAGTCCAGCACCCGGGTGAAGGGCTGATGCCAATGCAACCGGCGGGCCTGTTCGGCCCAGAACGCGTCGCGATCGGCGGCGGCGCGGTCGTACAGGGACGCGTCGGCGTTGGCCGCGGCGGCGAATTGCGCGGTCGGCGGGTACGCGTCCAGGTGATCAGCGGTGTTCTCGGTCATCACGCCTCTTCTTTCGCATCACTTCGGCCGGGGGTCAGCGCGGCCACGTCCCGACAGTAACGGACTCTGACCTGCGCCGTGGTCAGGTCCCGCTGGCCGGTACGGCACCGGTTTCGGGTTGCGGACGGCGCAATCGCGAACTCGTCGCAATGCCTAGGGGATTGTGCAAAGTGTTACCTGAACTCGCGGTAATGCGACAGCGGTGTTGCCACTTTGCTAACAACCTCGATCAACCCGCGTCGAACCGCTGACAACGACCGATCCGATGGCTACTGTCCGATTCACCTATGGCGATCGTCCGGCTCGTGCAGGAGAATCCCGCGCCCGCTGCCGGTCGCTTCGCCCGTCCTGAAATCGGGAGAATGCGTTGAGAGTCAAAACGATTACCGCGCTGGCCGCGGCGGCACTGTTGGCCACAAGCCTGACGCTGACCGCCTGTTCGTCGTCGGGGGGCGGGGGTGCTGGCGAGGGGATCGTAACGGTCAACGGCGCAGAGCCGCAAAATCCGCTTATTCCCACTGATACGAATGAGAACATGGGCGGCCGCGTCGTGGACCGCCTGTGGGCCGGGCTGATGTATTACGACGCGAATGGCAACGCTCACAACGAGGTTGCGCAGTCGATCGACTCGACCGACCGCCAGCACTACACGGTCACCCTCAAGCCGGGGTGGAAGTTCACCAACGGCGAGCCGGTCACCGCCCAGTCCTTCGTGGACGCGTGGAACTACGGCGCACTCAGCACCAATGCGCAGCTCAACAACGGCGCGTTCACAGAGATAGCCGGGTATGACGACGTGTCGGCGAGTCCGCCCAAGGCGCAGACGATGTCGGGCCTGAAGGTGGTCGACGACACCCACTTCACCGTCGACCTGGTCCATGCGTCGATCGACTTCGTCCTCTCACTGGGCTGGTCGCCGTTCTATCCGCTGCCGAAGGTCGCCTACACGAATATGAAGGCGTACGGGGAGAACCCGATCGGCGACGGGCCCTACAAGTTCGATCATCCGGGCGCCTGGCAGCACAACGTCCAGATCGACGTGGTGCCCAACCCGGACTATCACGGTGGCCGGGTGCCCAAGAACAAGGGCCTGCGCTTCGTGATGTACCAGTCGTATCAGACGGCCTACAACGATCTGCTGGCCGGCAACCTGGACGCGCTGGACACCATCCCCGACAGCGCCCTGGCAACCTATAAGAAGGACCTGGGTGACCGGGCCATCGAGAAGCCGACCGCGCAGAACCAGCACATCGGAATCCAGCCCAACGTCCCGCATTTCAGCGGCCCGGAGGGTTTGCTGCGCCGCCAGGCCATCTCGATGGCGATCAACCGTCAGCAGATCTGTGACACGATCTGGCACGGCACCAAGACGCCGGCGCGCGACTTCACCTCGGCCAGCCTCCCCGGGTTCACCGCGGATCTGCCCGGCGAGGACACCCTGCAGTACAACCCCGACAAGGCCAAACAGCTGTGGGCGCAGGCCAATGCGCTCTCGCCGTGGTCGGGGCGGTTCGAGATCGGCTACAACTCCGACGGTGGCCACCAGGCCTGGATCGACGCGGTGGCGAACAGTATCAAGAACACCCTCGGCATCGACGCCATCGGCACGCCGTACCCGACCTTCAAGCAGATCCTGGACCAGATCAACGGCCAGACCATCGGCAAGGCCTTCCGGTACGGCTGGCAGGCCGACTACCCGTCGATGTTCGAATTTCTGACCCAGCAGTACTACACCGGAGTTGGCGGGAACAAGACCTTCTACTCCAATCCGGAGTTCGACAAGGCGATCGACGCGGCGCAGGCCGCGCCAACGCCCGATGCGGCCTTCAAGCTTGCCGCGCAGGCGCAGGCGATCCTGATCAAGGATATGGCCGACATCCCGGTGCTCGATTACATCGCGAACGCCGGACGTTCGACGAATGTGCAGAGCGCGCCGCTGACGTATTCGGGGCTGTTCGACTTCGAGAACATCGTGAAGAACTGATCTGAGCAGAGCCGGGGTGCGCCGCGAGTGGCGCGCCCCGGCACATGACCGCGGAGGCGATATGGCCTGGTACGTCCTGCGGCGTCTGCTCCAGATGATCCCAGTCTTTCTGGGTGCGACGCTGCTCATCTATGCAATGGTTTTCCTGATCCCCGGCGATCCGATCAAGGCGCTGGCCGGTGACAAGCCGTTGACCCCTGGCGTGGAAGCGGCGCTGCGGGCGCGCTATCACCTGGACCAGCCGTTCCTGATCCAGTATCTGGACTATTTGAAGGGCATATTCACTCTCAATTTCGGGACGTCGTTCTCCGGTCGCCCGGTGCGCGACGAACTGGCGCGGGCATTTCCGATCACGCTGCGGCTCAGCGTGATCGCCATACTCGTCGAGGGGGTATTCGGTATCGCCTTCGGCCTGGTGGCCGGTCTGCGCAAGGGCAAGCTCTTCGATTCGACGCTGCTGGTGATCAGCCTGATCATCATCGCGGTGCCGATCTTCGTCCTCGGCTTCGTCGTCCAGTTCCTGTTCGGTGTGAAGTGGGGTATCGCGCCGGTCACCGTGACCGGCAAGGCGCCCTGGTCGCAACTGGTGATGCCGGGCTTCGTGCTCGGATCGCTGTCGTTCGCCTACGTCCTGCGGCTGACCCGAAATTCGGTGGCGGAGAACATGGCCGCCGATTACGTGCGCACCGCGACCGCAAAGGGGCTGACCCGTCGCCGGGTGGTTGTGGTGCACATCCTGCGCAACTCGATGATCCCGGTGGTGACCTTCCTGGGCACCGACCTCGGCGCGCTGATGGGCGGTGCGGTCGTCACCGAGGGCATCTTCAACATTCCCGGGGTGGGCGGCACGCTCTATCAGGCCGTCATCCGCGGGGAGTCGCCGACCGTCGTGTCGTTCGTGACCGTGCTGGTCGTCGTCTTTCTGCTCTCGAATCTGATCGTCGACCTGCTGTACGCCGCCCTCGACCCACGGATCCGCTATGCCTGACTCCGATTTCGGCGCCGCGCGGCGCACACAGGAATATTTCGTCGCACCCCCGGACGAGGTCGAGGTGCTGGCCACCGACCGGGTGACGGAGGAGACCACGCCGAGCAGCATCTGGCGCGATGCCTGGCTGCGGCTGCGGCGCAACCCGGTCTTCGTAGTCGCGGTGCTGATGATTCTGCTGGTGCTGCTCGTCGTCGCCTGGCCGCAGCTGTTCACGAGCCAGGATCCGCGGTACTGCGATACGGCCCTGAGCATGGCGGGGCATCGGGCGGGCCATCCGTTCGGATTCGATCAGCAGGGGTGCGACGTGTACACCCGGACGCTGTACGGCGCGCGGGCCTCGGTGGCGTGCGGTGTCGGCGCGGCACTGTTGTTCGTGCTGGTCGGCGGCGTGCTCGGCGCGGTGGCAGGGTTTTACGGTGGTCTGCTGGACACGGTGGTGTCCCGCGTGGCCGAGATCTTCTACGCGCTTCCGCTGATACTTGCGGCCATCGTGCTGATGCAGCTGCTGAACTCACGCACGATCTGGACGGTGATCCTGATCCTGGTCGCCTTCACCTGGCCGCAGGCCGCGCGCATCGCGCGCGGTGCGGTGATCCAGGCCAAGAACAGCGAATATGTCACGGCGGCAAAGTCGTTGGGGGTATCCCCGGGACGGATTCTGCTGCGGCACGTGCTGCCGAACGCGGCGGGGCCGCTGATCGTGGTCACCACGATCTGGCTCGGCGTCTTCATCGTGACCGAGGCGACGCTGTCGTATCTCGGTGTCGGCCTGCCTCACACGATCGTGTCCTGGGGCGTCGACATCGCCGCGGATCAGGACCAGATCCGCAGCTCGGGGATTCTGTTCTATCCGGCAACGGCGCTGGCGCTGACCGTGCTGAGCTTCATTCTGCTCGGCGACGCGGTGCGCGACGCCCTCGATCCGACAGCACGCAGGAGGTGAGCGCCCATGGATGAGCCGCTGCTCGAAATACGGGACCTCAACGTCGGTTTCACCGTGGACGGTAAGCGGGTGCCCGCGGTCCAGGGCGTGAATCTGTCGGTATATCCGGGGCAAACGGTGGCGATCGTCGGGGAGTCAGGTTCCGGTAAATCCACCACCGCCCATGCGATCATCGATCTGCTGCCAGGTACGGGCAAGGTCACCGGCGGTGAGATCCTTTTCGACGGAAAGGATCTCGTATCTGCCTCCCGCGGGGAGATCCTCGCGGTGCGCGGCAACGGGATCGGATTCGTGCCGCAGGATCCGATGACCAACCTGAACCCGGTGTGGAAGGTCGGTTTCCAGGTGCGGGAAACCCTGCAGTCCAACGGAATCGCGCACGGGAAAGAGGCGAAGCGACAGGCGATCGCCCTGCTCGAACAGGCCGGAATGCCGGATGCGGCACAACGGGTCAATCAGTATCCGCACGAGTTCTCCGGCGGCATGTGTCAGCGGGCGCTCATCGCGATCGGGCTGGCGTGCAAGCCCAAACTGCTGATCGCCGACGAGCCCACCTCGGCGCTGGATGTGACCGTGCAACGCCGCATCCTCGACCATCTCGCCGGGCTCACCAGCGAATTGGGTACGGCCGTGCTGCTGATCACCCATGATCTGGGGCTCGCGGCCGAACGCGCCGAGCATCTGGTGGTGATGTATCGCGGCCGGGTGGTGGAATCCGGTCCGGCACTGCAGATTCTGCGCGATCCGCAGCATTTGTACACCAAGCGACTGGTGAATTCCGCACCGTCGCTGGCCTCGCAGCGGCTGTCGTCGGTGCGGCAGCGTGCCGAGATCCGGGAGCAGGCGGTGCAGGTCGCCGAGCAGGCGGCCGCAGCGGAGCTTGCGGCGGTGCCCGACGATGTGCTGGTCCTGGACCGGCTCACCAAGAGGTTCAGGGTGCGTGGCGGTTCGCCGTGGAAGTCCTCGGAACTGCTGGCGGTGGACGATGTTTCGTTCCGGCTCCGGCGCGGGACCACGACCGCCGTCGTCGGCGAATCGGGTTCGGGCAAGTCCACGGTAGCGCAGATGGTGCTCGGGTTGCTCGAGCCGACCTCGGGCACAGTCACCTTCGAAGGTCAGGACGTGACGAAGCTGAAGCGCAAGGGCGAATTGGCCTTTCGTCGTCGGGTGCAGCCGATCTTCCAGAATCCGTACGGATCCCTGGACCCGATGTACTCGATATACCGGACCATCGAGGAGCCGCTGCGCACCCACCACATCGGCGACGCCAAGCAGCGGGAGGCCACCGTCCGGGACCTGCTCGACAAGGTTGCGCTGCCCGCATCGGTCATGCGCCGGTACCCGAACGAGCTGTCCGGCGGCCAGCGTCAGCGCGTCGCCATCGCCCGTGCGCTGGCGCTGTCGCCGGAGGTCGTGGTCTGTGATGAGGCCGTATCGGCCCTGGATGTGCTCGTGCAGGCGCAGATCCTCAAACTGCTGAACGATCTGCAGGCCGAACTGGGGTTGTCGTATCTGTTCATCACCCACGACCTCGCCGTCGTGCGGCAGATAGCCGACGATGTCGTGGTGATGGAGCAGGGCCGGATCGTGGAGGCGGCCACCGTCACCGAGGTGTTCGACAATCCGCAATCGGAGTACACCCGCAATCTGCTGGAGGCGATCCCGGGCCGGGGCCTGCTCAACACCGCCTGATGTTGCAACCGCCTCGTCATCCCGGCATGCTTGTGGCCGGGATCCAGCGTCGTCAAAGCAGGGGATTCCGGCCAAAAACGCGCCGGAATGACGGAAGCGCCGTTGCAGTACCGTGAGTGCTCGTGAACGATGTCCTGCAGCCCCTGGTCGACCTGCCCGGCGTGCGCGACGCGGCCGATCGGGCCCGCGACGCGCTCGCCGAGGTGCACCGGCACAAGGCGAACCGGCGGGGGTGGCCGACCACGGCCGCGGAGGCGTCGGTGCGTGCGGCGCGTTCCTCCGCGGCGATCGACGGGGGGAGTACGGAGCTGCCCGCCCCGGGCAGTGTCGGCGATCCGATCCTGACCGGCGCGTTGCGCGTCGGTCAGGCCCTGGACGGCGAGGCTTTGCGGAATCTGGTCGGCGTCTGGCAGCGCGCGCCGCTGCAGGCGCTGGCGCGGCTGCATCTGCTGGCCGCTGCCGATCTGGTCGCGGATTCCGAGCGGCTGGGGCGCCCGCGGGCCGGCGGTGAGGTCGCCGAGCGGCTGGATCTGCTCGCGCAGACCGCGCTGACCTCGAGCGCGCCCGCCCCGGTTGTTGCGGCGGTGGTGCACGGCGAGCTGCTGGCGCTGCGGCCGTTCGGCGCGGGCGACGGCGTGGTGGCGCGCGCGGCGTCAAGGCTGGTAGCGGTGTCCAGCGGGCTTGACCCACACAGCCTGGGCGTGCCGGAGGTGTTCTGGCTGCGGCGGCAGCAGGCCTATCTGGCCGCGGCGGACGCATTCGGCGCCGGCACCGCCGACGGTGTCGGCGGATGGGTGATGTTCTGCTGCGGGGCATTCGAGGACGGGGCGCGCGAGGCGCGCTCGATCGCGGACGCCGTGTAATCGGCCGCGCACATCAAAGCGGGCGGCGTAGTCGTTGAACGACCTCACCGCCCGCTAGCACGGACCACCTGGTTACCAAGCGTGCTTATTTGGTTGTGTTCTGCGGCCTCGGCGATCTTTCGCGCTCCGCCGGTTCATCCCCGCAACCCGTGCGAGGCCCTCGCCGACGAATGCCCGAATCTCGCAGGCCCACAACGCTTCTGCCCTTGTCGCGGCGCGCTCCGCGTGGGTGCCTGATGCCCGTGCTGGGAGGGGTGGGATGGGAGAGTCGAAACTTCTCTTCCGCTTCGATCTTGGCCTTCCGTCCTTCCGTGAATCCATTGTTGCGTGTGGGCCGCCTCACAGCAAGACCTGCGGAAACTTTCTTATAAACGGCGTGTTGCCTGGCGTTTTATGTTTCCATGGATAGGTTGCGCACTCGTCGTCGTTCGCAGCGGCCGCGTCCCTGGCGCGCGATTACGGCCGGCGGCGCAGTAGCCGGTAGCTGATCGCACCGGCAGCCACCGCACTCAAACCGACCAGCACCGTCGCCGCGACCGTCGTGGAGGTCGGTGCCGGAATACGCGCCCACAGAGATACCGGATTCGAGAAGGTCAAGATCGGCCAGCCGCGAGATGTGGCCTCCCGCCGCAGATTTCGGTCCGGATTGACCGCCGTCGGATGGCCGACCACCGAAAGCATCGGCAGATCGGTAACCGAATCGGAGTAGGCGTAGCAGCGCGATAGGTCGTAACCCTCCGTGGCGCTGAGTCGTTCGATCGCCTCGACCTTGCCCTTGCCGTAACAGTAGAACTCGACTTCGCCTGTGTACTTGCCGTTTTCGACGACCATCCGGGTGGCCGCGGTGTACGTGGCACCCAGCGCGGCCGCGATGGGCGCCACGATCTCCTCGCCCGAGGCCGAGACGATCACCACATCGTGGCCGCGAATCTTGTGGTCGGCGATCAGGTCGGCCGCCTCGGCGTAGATCAGGGGATCCACCAGCTCGTGCAGGGTCTCGGCGACCACGGCCCGCACCTGCGCCACGTCCCAGCCGGCGCACATCTTGGTCAGATGCTCACGCATCCGCTCCATCTGGTCGTGATCGGCGCCCGAGAGCAGGAACAAAAAGTGGGCGTAGCTGCTCTCCAGCACCGTCCGGCGATCAATGAGGCCCTGATCGAAGAACGGCTTGCTGAATACGAAGGCGCTGGACTTGGCGATCACCGTTTTGTCCAGATCGAAGAAGGCCGCCACCCGTGCGGGCCGCACGGTCGACCCGCGCGCGCGCTGCCCTTCGGCGTCCATCGCGCTTACTCGATCCCTCGCCGCTGTCTGCTCGCCCTCGACCGTCACGCGTTCAGGATAGGGAAGTTTCGGCCCGGCCGGATAGTCAGGCGCGATGCCTGGTGCGCGCGTCGCCCCGACCCCATTTGCCGGGATGATGCCGGGTGTCCGGCCGAAAACTTCCCCCGCCGGTGGACTTGCGTTTCTGCCCGGGGCTGGGTGTAGTATTGCTGGCACCTGGACATAGTCCAGGCGTGTTCAGCCCGACCCCCCGGGGCTGAACCCCGACGGCCCCAGCCTCCTCCCCCCCCGGCTGGGGCCGTCCTCTATTTCCGGATCCTTTACCTCGGGCCGATCTCCCTCTTTGCCCGGGACTTCTTGCGCCCGTTAGGCATACCTCCGCATTCGCTCCGGCCATGCGCGGTCTGCGGACGGCTTCGCCGGCAGCGCCCATTGGGTGTTACTCGCAGTTCTGTTGTTGTGCACACCCCCGGAGTTATCCACAACCGGGTGGTAACCGGTGGCGCTGTGGATCTGCCCGAGCCACGCTGAGCTGCATGAATTCAGATACCGCGGGCTCGCCGCCGGCACTGGTGCTCATCAGCGATCACCGGCTGCGCGAGGAGGTTCGCCGCATCGCGGCCGCCGCCGACCGTCGCCTCGACGAGCGCGCGATGCCGATCGGCCGATACACCTGGACGGAGGCTGCCCTGGTGATCCTCGACACCGCCGCAGCCCATGTCCTGGCGGCCGCGGGCTACCCCCGCCGGCCCGGCACGATCCTGGTGAGCGAGGGAGAGCCCGCGCCGCCGCAGTGGGAGGCGGCGGTCGCTGGCGGCGTCGACGCGGTGCTCGGTTTGCCGGAGGCCGCCGACCGGCTGATCGCAGCCTTCGCCGAGCCGGTCCGGCAGGCCGCGGGCGACGGCCCGGTGGTGGCCGTCGCCGGTGCGGGCGGCGGCGCCGGCGCGTCGATCCTCGCCGGTGCCATCGCGCTCACCGCCGCGGCGACCCGATTCCGGCCCGACACAATCCTCGTCGACGGCGACCCCCTGGGCGGCGGTCTGGACCTGCTGCTCGGGGTCGAATCCGAGGATGGTCTGCGCTGGCCCGACCTGGTCATAGAGGACGGCCGCGTGGCGGGGGCCACCCTGCGCGATGCGCTGCCGTCCGTGGCCCCGGGCCTGTGCGTACTGGCCTGCGGCCGGCCCGCCGGCGATGCGCCGCCGGAGGAGATCGGCCCGGGTGCGGTGCACGCGGTCCTCGAGGCGGGCCGGTCCGCGGGCAATCTGGTGGTCTGCGATATCTCGCGAGAGCGTGGACCGCATGCGGATCAGATGCTCGACGACGCCGACCTCGTGGTGCTCATCGCGTCCGCCCGGCTGCGTTCGATCGCCGCGGCTCGCGCGGCCCTGGCCCGCATCCGGCGCCGAAACCCGAACCAGGCCTTGATCGTTCGCGGTCCGGCACCCGGCGGCCTGCGCGGCCGGGAAATCGCGGAGGCGCTGGGTCTGCCCCTGCTGGCCGCGGTTCGCGCGCAGTCAGGCCTGGCCGGGCAACTCGAGCACGCCGGCCTGGCCATCCCTCGCGGCCCCCTCAGGACGGCCGCCGATGCCGTGCTCACCGTCCTGTCCGGCGATAAGTCATGAGCGAGCTTGCCAGTGAACCGGTAGGCCAGCGCGTGGTGCGCACGACGGGGCCGGGCGTCAGCGAGGTGGAGTCGTGAGCGAGTTTGCGAGTGAACCGATGGGCCAGCGCGTGGTGCGCACGACGGGTCCGGGCGCTAGCGAGGTGGAGTTGTGAGCGCCCTGGTGACGGACGAGCTGCTGGATCGGGTGCGGGTACGGCTCGCGGCCGGTGCCGGGGAACCGGATCCGGCGCGGGTGGCCGCGGCGATCAGGGCCGAGGCCGGCGGGGTACTTGGTGATACCGATCTGCTCCGGGTGCTGCGGCAGTTGCAGACGGAGATGACCGGAGCCGGTGTGCTGGAGCCGCTGCTGCACGATCCGCTGGTATCCGATGTGGTTGTGACAGCGCCGGATTCGGTGTGGGTAGACCGCGGGCACGGACTGCAACGGACGTCGGTGATTTTCCCGGACGAGGCCGCGGTACGCAGACTCGCGCAGCGACTGGCGCTGGCCGCTGGCCGCCGCCTCGACGACGCACAACCCTGGGTGGACGGGCGTCTACCGGAAAGCACCGGGGTGCTGGGGGATTCGTTCGGCGTGCGGCTGCATGCGGTGCTGGCGCCGATTGCGCCCGCAGGCACCTGCCTTGCCCTGCGGGTGCTGCGCCCGGCGAGCCAGGGGCTGGATGCGCTGGCAGCCTCCGGCTCGGTCCCCGCCGAGGCACAGGCGTTGCTGGAAAGAATCATTCGTGCGCGCCTGGCCTTCCTTGTGGTGGGTGGTACCGGCGCGGGCAAGACCACCCTGCTCTCGGGGCTGCTCGCCACGGTCGATGCCGCCGAACGCATTGTCTGCGTGGAGGATGCGGCCGAGCTCGCCCCGCCGCACCCGCACGTGGTGCGTCTGGTGGCCCGTCCGGCGAATGTGGAGGGCGCCGGGGCGGTGACGGTCCGCGACCTGGTCCGCCAGGCGCTGCGAATGCGCCCCGACCGCATCGTCATCGGCGAGGTACGCGGCGCGGAGGTGGTAGATCTGCTTACCGCGCTCAACACCGGTCACGACGGCGGCGCCGGCACCGTGCATGCGAACTCGCCGCGTGAGGTCCCGGCCCGGCTGGAGGCACTGGCGGCGCTCGGTGGCCTCGGACGGCCGGCGCTACACAGTCAGCTCGCCGCCGCCGTACAGGTGATCCTGCACGTCCACCGCCGTCCCGACGGTGCGCGGGCCCTGTGCGAAATCGGCCTGGTCGTCCCCGATCGAGACGGCCGGGTCCAGATCGAGGCAGCATGGCGCGCCGACACCACACCCGCCCCAGCAGCCGAGGCCCTGTGCCGCCTGCTCGACGAACGGACTGCCCGGTGACTCCGGAGCGGTCTATGTCGGAGTCGCGCGTTAGCGAGGTGGAGGTATGAGCGGGGCCTTGGCATGCATGGCTGTTGCGATGCTTGCATTTCCGTCGTCGACGGTCAGGCGGCGGTACCGGGCATTGTTTTGTGGGCGGGGTGGCGCGCGAAAAATGCCGCGGCGCTGGGTATTCCGGTTGGGTGCGGCATGCGGTGCGGCCGCTGCCGCGGCGGTGGGGCCGGGGCCGTTCGTTGCGGCCGTATTCGTGGTGGCGACGGCCGGGGTGCGTGGGCGGCGCGCACGTCGGGCGCGGTGTCGGGCCGCGGAATGCGGTGCGTTGCTTGACGGGATGGAGGCGGTGATCGGGGAGCTGCGGGTCGGTGCGCATCCGAGCGCTGCCGCCGCGGTGGCGGCGGAAGAGCTCGAGGGCGTTGCGGCGCGTGCGTTCGCGGTCAGCTCGGCCCGCAGCAGGCTCGGCGGATCCGCCGCGGCGGGCCTGCGGGCCCCCGGGACGATCATCGCCACCGAGCTGTCCCGGATCGCCGAGGTATGGCAGGTGGCCGACCGCCACGGCCTGGCCCTCGCCGAATTGCTGACCGCGGCACGGGCAGATCTGGTCGGCCGCATACGTTTTCGGGATTGCACCGCCGCGGCACTGGCCGGCGCCCGGGCCAGTGCCGCGGTGCTCTCGGTGCTGCCACTGCTGGGTATCGTCCTGGGCCAGCTGATGGGCGCGGCTCCGCTGCACGTGCTGCTGAGCCCCGGCGCGGGCACCATCCTGCTGCCGCTGGGTACGGCCCTGATCTCCGTCGGCCTGCTGTGGACCGATGCGATCACCGCGCCGGTGTCGTCGTGAACGGATTGCCGCCCAAGCGATGCGGTATCCGCCGGCGGGGCAGTCGAAAGCAGTTGTGACCATGTTGGAGACGCGATGGGAGGGATGTGTGATGTCGGGGGGTGCGCTGGTACTGCTGGCGGTTGCCGTGCTGCTCGTGCCGGGCGATATGACGGCCGGTATGCGGCGGCGGGCGCTGGTCGGTGGGCGGCAACGGGCTTCGCGGACGCGGATGCGGGCGCCGGATGCGGATCCGTTCGCGACCGCCTCGGCGTTCGATCTGCTGGCCGCATGCCTGCGAGCGGGGCTACCGGTCGCCGTCGCCTCCCGCGCGGTGGCGCCCGCGGCCCCGGCGATGCTCGGTGCGGCGCTGCATCGAGCCGCGGACCTGCTGGCCCTGGGCGCCGATCCGCCCACCGCGTGGCGGATCGGCGCCCAGGCGACCGGCTCTGCCGATGTCCAGGCGCTGGCCCGGCTGGCGGGGCGTTCGGCACGGTCGGGTGCGTCACTTGCGGATGCGGTGGGCGACCTGGCAACGCAGTGCCGCAACGGCGTCGCCGATGCCGCCGCCGCCCGTGCCGAGCGCGCCGGCGTGCTCATCGGTGGGCCGCTCGGGCTGTGCTTTCTGCCTGCCTTCGTCTGCCTGGGCATCGTGCCGGTCGTTCTCGGCCTGGCGACACGAGTCCTGGGCGGTGGGCTGTGACGGTCATCCGGTGCGGAGCGGCCGCGCCGGGGAGAGGGAAAGGGGAGAACTATGCGGGTAACAGTTCGATCGGCAGTGTTGCAGGTGCGGGCGCGACTGTTGCGGGCGATGCTCGCCGACGACGGTATGAGCACCGCCGAATATGCGATCGGCACGATCGCGGCCGCGGCCTTCGGCGCGGTCCTGTACACGGTGGTGACCGGCGACTCGATTGTGAACGCGTTGACCAGGATCATCGACAAGGCGCTCGCAACCTCCGTATAGGGCGTCGCCACCGGTTGCGGACAGGTGCTGCGGCAACGGTTTACGCATCGCGATGCGGTACCGGTGAACGGGGCGCGGTGACGGTCGAGGCGGCGATCGCGCTGGCCGCGCTGATCGTCGTGGTGGTGCTGTGCCTGGGTGCGCTGATGGCGGCGGTGGCACAGGTGCGCTGTGTCGATGCAGCCCGCGAGGCGGCCCGGCTGGCGGCTCGTGGCGCCGGCGCCGATGCGCTCCCGTCGGCACTGCGGGTCGCGCCACCGGGTGCGAACGTCTCGATCCGCAGCGACGGGGACCGCGTGATCGCCGATGTCTCCGTGCGGGCGCCGTTGCTGCCGTTGCTGCGGCTACATGCCGAGGCGGTCGCGGCTCGGGAGCCGGGGGAGTCCGGATGAGGGGGCGGCGGGGCGAGCGGGGTGCGGCCACCGTGGCGGCCTGTATGGCGCTGGCCGCCCTGCTCGCCGTGACGTTGCTGATCGGGCATGTCGGCGCGGTGGTCGTGGCCCGGCACCGGGCCCAGGCGAGCGCCGACCTGGGCGCATTGGCGGCCGCGGGTGCTGTGTCGACCGACCCCGATGGCGCCTGCGGGCAGGCCCGCGATATCGGACGGCGGATGCATGCCGGGGTGCGTACCTGCACGGTCTCGGAGTGGGATGTGACGGTTGTCGCCGAGATCACCGTGTCGCTGGGACCGTTCGGAACCCGAGTCGTCCGGGCAACCGCCCGCGCGGGTCCGATGGAGGCCGGAGGCGGCGATTAGAAACCGATCGGTTGGTGTCTGAACAATGCGTGACGGCTGACACAGCGCATCGCGCCTTGTGTGGGAGATTGCCCAAATGGGGTGCGGACAATTCCGATCCGTTCGAATTTCAATTGATTGTTGAAGTGTCATTGGCGTGATTCGGCAGCCCACGCATAAACCCAAGGGGCAACGAGGCAGTTAACCTGAGCGCATTCCACTTAAATGATGTGGTGTGGGTACCGGAGGTGACGAGGTTCGCGTTCGTCGGCCACGAACGAGCTGCACTGCATCGCAGTCGCGCCGCAATTTCTTCGCGATGACCGCCGAGTCACGGTCCGGACTCGCCGTCGTCATCTTCGGGCAGCTCGGCCACCACGGCCCGGAGCAGGGCCGCCGCGGCGGACTTGTCCAGCGGATGATTGCCGTTTCCGCACTTGGGGGACTGTACACAGGACGGGCAGCCGCTCGGGCACTCGCACGAGTCGATGACCGCCAGGGTCGCCGTCAGCCAGGTGCGCAGCCGCGCGAACCCCCGCTCGGCGAAGCCGGCGCCACCGGCATGGCCGTCGTACACGAAGACCGTAGGCAGTCCGGTGTCGGGATGTTCGGCCGTGGACACCCCGCCGATATCCCAGCGGTCGCAGCTGGCGACCAGCGGCAGCATCCCGATCGCGGCATGTTCGGCGGCGTGCAGGGCCCCCGGGACTCGCCGGGCGTCGATCCCGGCTCGGGCCAGCAGACTCGGCGTCACGGTGTACAGCACCGCCCGGGTCGGCAGCGTCTGCTCCGGTAGGTCGAGGTCCACCATGTCCAGCACCTCGCCGGTGGCGAGGGTGCGCAGGTAGCCCACGACCTGGCGGGTCACCCGCACCCGGGCGAGGGCGGCGGTGACCGGTCCGTGCGCCCGTTCGTTGCTGACCTCGCCGATTGCGATCGAGGTCAGCGCCCGCGCGCTGGTCGTCCAGCCGGGCTGATCGGCGTGGACGAAGGCCACACCGTCGTCCAGGTCCAGCTCGTCGACCACGTAGGTCTCGCCCTGATGCAGGTGCACCGCGCCCGGATGCAGGGTGGCCGGGGCCCGGCCCGCGTCGGTGGTGCCGAGCAGGCGCCCGGTCTCCTGGTCGACGATGGCCATCGTCGTGCCGATCCCGCCGCGCACGTCGACCGCATCGTGCGGCTGCGTCGTGGCGGTCACATGCCAGCGTGCCGGACCTCGCGCCGGCACGCGCCGCCGGATCGCGCCCGCGGCGGCGAGTTCGGCGAGCACATCGGCCGCCCCGAACTCCTGCACCTCGGCATCGGTCAGCGGGCTTTCCAGGGCCGCGCACAGGAGATGGGGGCCCAGGACATAGGGATTGCCCGGATCGGTGATCGTGGCCTCCACCGGGCGTCCCAGCAGTGCCTGTGGATGGCGCACGAGATAGGTATCGAGCGGATCGTCGCGCGCCACCAGCATCACCAGGGACCCCTGCGCGCGCCGTCCGGCCCGCCCCGCCTGCTGCCAGAACGAGGCGACCGTTCCGGGAAATCCCGCGATGACCACGGCGTCGAGCCCGGCGATATCCACACCGAGTTCCAGCGCGGTGGTGGTCGCGGCGCCCAGCAGTGTGCCGTCGGCCAGCGCCGACTCCAGTTCGCGCCGGTCCTCGGCGAGATATCCCGCCCGATACGCGGCCACCCGCGCACCGAGTGCTGGATCCACCTGCGTGAGCATGCGGCGGGTCTCCATCGCGACGACCTCCGCGGCCCGCCTGGAGCGGACGAAGGTGAGCGTCCGCGCGCCCTCCACCACCAGATCAGTCATGATCCGGGCCGCCTCCGTGGTGGCAGATCGCCGCACCGGCGCGCCGTTCTCGCCCCTGACCGCAGGAAGCAACGCCGGTTCCCACAGCGCCACGGTGCGTGCGCCCTGCGGCGATCCGTCCTCGGTGATCGCCTCGCACGGCGCCCCGATCAGTCTGGACGCGGCGGCCGCCGGATCGGCAGTGGTGGCGGAGCACAGGATGAATACCGGATCGGCCCCGTAATGCGCGGCCAGCCGGCGCAGGCGGCGCAGCACCAGCGCCACGTGTGAGCCGAATATTCCGCGGTAGGCGTGGCATTCGTCGACCACCACATAGCGCAGCCGCCGCAGCAGCCGGGCCCATCGCTGATGGGAGCGCAGGATGCCCACGTGCAGCATGTCCGGATTGGTGAAGATCCATCGGCCGTTGGCCCGCACCCACTGCCGGATCTCGGCGGGAGTGTCGCCGTCGTAGGTCGCGGGATGGATGTCGCGCAGTGGTCCTTCGTGGGTGAGGGCGCCACTCGCACGCAGCTGATCCGCACCCAGGGCCTTGGTGGGCGATATATACAGCGCGGTCGCACGCGGATCGTGCTGTAGCGCGGTCAGGACGGGCAGCTGGTAGCCCAGTGACTTACCGGAGGCGGTGCCGGTGCACACCACCACGTGCTTGCCCGCCGCCGCCAGCTCGGCGGTCCGGGTCTGATGCGCCCAGGGTGCCTCGACGCCCTGTGCGCGAAACGCGGCGACCACTTCCGGCGATGTCCAGGAAGGCCAGGTCGTGACCTGTGCCGCCCGCGCGGGCAGCTCTGTGACGTGGGTCAGGCGGGCAGAGCTGTCGGGAAGTCCGATTTGGACACGATTCAGCAACGATTGCCCATAGCTGGATCCGGTGCCCGGCGCTTCCGGGGTCGTCGCGTCCGCTGGATTCATCGCGTCCAGACCGCGACACGCGGGAGAAGTGTGAAAGGTGTGTGTGGTGAACGGCCGACCAGCCTTTTCACTTCCGAGTAGCGATCTGCGTCACAGCCCCTTTGCCTGACATGCGCTCGGTTATCGAACGGCAAACCTACCTCAAGTTCGGGTTTGGGCATTGTGCCCCTTACCTGCGCATTCGCAAGATCATCTTTTTTGCAAATTGTCGGTAACCCGACTGTTGAATTGCTCGAAGACATGGTTCACTGGTTCCTGGTCGCAAGCTTCTGTGTTCGAGGGAACGGATCAAAGGTCCAAACCATCAGCAGGATCGATGTTGCGAACGGTGTGCTCGAGTGCTTCCTGCAGGGGGAACAGAGTACAACGGTCGGAACGGACCCGGTGGATGACCTACCTTGTCCGCCGTTCCGGTATGGAAAGAGAAGGAAACAGAATGGCACAGGGAACTGTGAAGTGGTTCAACGCGGAGAAGGGGTTCGGCTTCATCGCGCCCGAGGACGGCTCCGCTGACGTCTTCGTCCACTACTCCGAGATCCAGGGTAACGGCTTCCGTACCCTCGAAGAGAACCAGAAGGTCGAATTCGAGGTCGGTCAGGGCACCAAGGGCCCGCAGGCCACCGGAGTTCGCGCGCTCGGCTGAGCGGGCAACCCCCAGCAAAACCGATAGCTCGTCCCTCACCGCCCACTGCGGTGGGGGACGAGCTGTTTCGTCGGGCTAGTACACTCGACCGCGATATGGGGCTATCAAAACGCCCGGTGAGCGCTCCCTGCACGCGCGGGGTTGCGCCCAGGGTATAAACGTCTCTGGCAGGGGGCTCAGCCGAGCTGAGTCGCGCGGGTCGACAGGAAAGGTGTGTTCGCCGGTGGCAACACGAGACCGCGGTGCAACACCGGACTCCGCAGCGGGGTCCGATTCGGGCCGCTTGGTGCGTCGTCTCGTTATCGTCGAGTCACCGACCAAGGCCCGCAAGATCGCCCCATACCTCGGCAAGGGCTACGTCGTAGAGGCGTCCGTCGGCCACATCCGGGATCTGCCGCGCGGGGCCGCCGACGTGCCCGCCAAATACAAGGGGCAGCCCTGGGCGCGCCTGGGCGTCGACGTGGACAACGACTTCGAGCCCATCTATGTGATCAGCCCGGGCAAGAAGGAGACTGTCTCCGAGCTGAAGCGGCTGCTCGCCGATGCCGACGAGCTCTACCTCGCCACCGACCCCGACCGTGAGGGCGAGGCCATCGCCTGGCACCTGCTCGAGACGCTCAAGCCCAAGGTGCCGGTGCGGCGCATGGTGTTCCACGAGATCACCGAGCCCGCCATCCGCGCCGCCGCGGCCGACACTCGCGAGCTCGATAACGATTTGGTCGACGCACAGGAGACCCGCCGCATCCTGGACCGGCTGTACGGCTACGAGGTCAGTCCGGTGCTGTGGAAGAAGGTCATGCCGCGGCTGTCGGCCGGCCGTGTGCAGTCCGTGGCGACCCGCATCATCGTGCAGCGCGAGCGCGAGCGGATGGCGTTCCGTTCCGCCGAATACTGGGATATCGCCGCGAAGTTCGATGCCGGCGGCGCGGAGGCCGACGCCGCCAACCCGCGGATTTTCGGCGCCAGGTTGATCACGGTGGCCGGCTCGCGGGTGGCTAGTGGCCGCGATTTCGGTGCCGACGGGCAGCTCAAGAACAGCGGTGTCACGGTCGTGGACGAGTCCTACGCGCGCCGCTTGGCCGCGGCCCTGGACGGCGCCGACTTCCAGGTCACCTCGGTCGAGTCCAAGCCCTACACCCGTCGCCCATATGCGCCGTTCATGACCTCCACGCTGCAGCAGGAGGCCGCGCGCAAGCTGCGCTTCACCTCCGAGCACACCATGCGGGTGGCGCAGGGGCTGTACGAAAACGGCTACATCACCTACATGCGTACCGACTCGACCACGCTGTCGGAGTCGGCCATCGCGGCCGCCCGCTCGCAGGCCACCCAGTTGTACGGCGCGGAGTACGTGCATCCGACCCCGCGCCAATACACCCGCAAGGTGAAGAACGCGCAGGAGGCACACGAGGCGATCCGTCCGTCGGGTGACGTCTTCGCCACACCGGGCGAGCTGCATTCGCGGCTGAGTTCCGACCAGTTCCGCCTGTACGAGCTGATCTGGCAGCGCACGGTGGCTTCGCAGATGGCCGATGCCCGCGGCACGACACTGACCGTGCGAATCACCGGGGACGCAGGTCTTCAGGAGGGGCGTCTGCCCTGTGTTTTTTCGGCATCGGGCCGCACGATCACCTTTGCCGGCTTCCTCAAGGCCTATGTGGAGAGCATCGACGAGGATTCGGGCAACCAGTCCGACGACGCCGAATCTCGCCTGCCCGCGCTGACCGAGGGTCAGGGCGTCGCCGCCACCGAACTGACCCCCGACGGGCACACCACCAATCCGCCGCCCCGCTACAACGAGGCATCACTGGTCAAGGCCCTCGAAGAGCTGGGCATCGGCCGCCCGTCGACCTATGCCTCGATCATCAAGACCATCCTCGACCGCGGTTATGTCTACAAGCGCGGCAATGCGCTGGTGCCGTCGTGGGTGGCCTTCGCCGTGATCGGCCTGCTGGAGGCGTACTTCGGCCGGCTGGTCGACTTCGACTTCACCGCGGCCATGGAGGACGACCTCGACGCCATCGCCGGCGGGCGCGAACAGCGCGGAAACTGGTTGTCCAGCTTCTACTTCGGCGGCGACCACGGTGCCGAGGGATCGGTGGCGCGCAGCGGCGGCCTGAAGAAAATGGTCGGCGGTCAGCTGGACGATATCGACGCGCGCTCGGTGAACTCGATCAAGCTGTTCGTCGACGAGGAGGGGCGCGACGTCGTGACGCGGGTCGGCCGGTTCGGGCCGTACCTGGAGCGCATGGTGATCAACCCGGACGACCCCGACGGCGACCCGGTCTCGCAGCGTGCCAATCTGCCCGACGACCTCCCCCCGGACGAGCTGACCCCCGAGGTGGCCGAGAAGCTGTTCTCGACACCGCAGGAGGGTCGTTCGCTCGGTGAAGACCCGGAGACCGGACACCGAATCGTGGCCAAGGAGGGACGATTCGGGCCCTACGTCACCGAGGTGCTGCCCGACCTCGAGGACGACGCCGAGCCCAAGAAGGGTGCCAAGAAGGCGGTCGCACCCAAGCCGCGTACCGGATCGCTGTTCAAGTCCATGGATTTGGCCACGATCACCCTCGAGGATGCGTTGCTGCTGCTGTCCCTGCCGCGCGTTGTTGGTAAGGATCCCGAATCCGGCGAGGAGATCACCGCGCAGAACGGCCGCTACGGCCCGTACCTGAAGAAGGGCACCGATTCCCGATCGCTGGCGACCGAAGATCAGCTCTTCTCCGTGACCCTGGATGAGGCGCTGAAGCTGTACGCCGAACCCAAGCGCCGGGGTCGTCAGGCCGCCAGCGCGGCGGCACTGCGTGAACTCGGCAACGATTCGACCACCGGTAACCCGATGGTGATCAAGGACGGCCGGTTCGGGCCGTACGTCACCGACGGCGAGACCAACGCCAGCCTGCGCAAGGACGATGCGGTGGAGTCGATCACCGACGAGCGGGCCTCTGAGCTGCTGGCCGACCGGCGGGCCAAGGCGCCGGTCAAGAAGGCGGCCAAGAAGACCGCGAAGAAGGCGGCCAAGAAGGCGCCCGCGAAGAAGACGGCGGCCAAGTCCGCGGAGAAGACGACGGCCAAGAAGGCCACCGCCACCAAGTCCGCGGCCAAGAAAACTGTCGCCAAGAAGACGGTGGCGAAGAAGACCGTGGCCAAGAAGGCGGCCGCAGCCAAGTCGTAATAGCGGGAATCGGCCGCTGTCCGTTTTCTGTCGGTGCCCTGCCGTAGCGTGTCGCCATTCCCCCACGCTTCAGCGGAAGGACAGTCGATGACCGCACCCTCCTCCGGGCGCCGCGATCAGGAACGTGAAGACCTGATCGCGATGCTCGCCGAGCAGCGCCAGTTGTTCCGAATCACCCTGCGCGGCATCGATGATGCGCACGCCCGCCAGCGCAGCACCGTGAGCGAGCTCACGCTGGGCGGGCTGCTGCATCACCTGGTGAGCTGTGAACAGCACTGGACAACTGTCATCGTCGAGCGCGATGAGCATTCGAAACTCGATGTATCCCAGTTCGATTCGGAATATCGGATGGCGCCCGAGGAGACCATCGAGGGGCTGTTGAAGGAGTGGGATGCGGTGGCGGACAACACCGCTCGCCTCATCGGGGAGGTGGACAGCCTGGATACTTCCATACCCACTCCGACCTCGCCGTGGCAGCCCGAACGTATCTGGTGGACAGTGCGTTTCACGCTCCTGCACGTCTTTCGTGAGATTTCACATCACAGCGGACATGCCGACATCATCCGCGAGTCGCTCGATGGTGCGAATAGTACCCATCAGCGTGCGTCTGATCTGGCGCAATAGGCGGCTGAGTTCGACTGGTGCCGAATGTATTTCCATAATCGATCGGGTGGCGTCCCGCCCGGCTCGCCGCCCTCGTGATCGGTCCGTCGCCGTCGGGATGCTGGTACGCGCGAGGAAGCACGGCCGCCGTGCGGTGGCGGACCATCGGGCGCTGTCGGTGGGGGCGGCTAGGGTGTACGGCGTGGCGGGTGTCTTCGATCGGCTGGTCGGCCAGGATGCGGTCGAGTCTGAACTGACCGCTGCGGCGGTGGCCGCGCGCAGCGGGGTCTCCTCGTCGGCGATGACGCATTCGTGGCTGTTCACCGGGCCGCCCGGGTCCGGTAGATCGGTGGCGGCACTGTGTTTTGCGGCCGCGCTGCAGTGCACCGATCCGGGCACGCCCGGCTGCGGGCGGTGTCATGCCTGCACCACCGCTATGGCGGGTACGCACGGTGACGTGCGCCGGGTGATTCCCGAGGGCCTGAGCATCGGCACCAAGGAGATGCGCGAGATCGTGCAGGTCGCTGCGCGCAGGCCCAGCACCGGCCGCTGGCAGGTGGTGCTGATCGAGGATGCCGACAGGTTGACCGAGGCGGCCGGAAATGTGCTGCTCAAGGTGGTCGAGGAGCCGCCGGCGCGGACGGTATTCCTGCTGTGTGCGCCGTCGGTGGATCCGGAGGACATCTCGGTGACCCTGCGGTCCAGGTGCAGGCATATGCATCTGGTCACCCCGTCGGTCGACGCAATAGCCCAGGTGCTGCGCGAGCGCGACGGGCTGGCTCCCGATGCCGCCGCCTGGGCGGCCTCGGTGAGCGGCGGTCACGTCGGCCGAGCGCGCCGGTTGGCCACCGACGATGACGCGCGGACCAGGCGCAAGCGGGCCCTGGCGCTGGTCTCGGCCACCGCCCGCCCCGCCGTCGCCTATGCCGCCGCGGATGAGCTGGTCAAATCCGCGGAGGAGGAGGCCAAACAGGTCAGTGTGATCCGTGACGAACGTGAGCGCGACGAGCTGGCGACCGCCCTCGGCGCCGGTGGGACCGGTAAGGGCACGGCCTCGGCCACGCGAGGCTCCGCGGGCGTGCTCAAGGACCTCGAGCGCCGCCAGAAGTCCCGCGCCACCCGCACCAGCCGCGACGCGCTCGATCGCGCCCTGATCGATGTCGCGGGCTTCTATCGGGATGCGCTGGCCGTCGGCCTCGGCGCGTCTGCCGCCACCATCACTCTCACCCACCCCGACCTGCGCGAGGAGATCCGCGACCTCGCCACCGAGGTCCGCCCGGAGGGCCTGCTCCGCTCGATCGAGGCCGTCCTGCACTGCCGTGCGGCCCTGGACACAAACGTCAAGCCCCGTTTCGCCGTCGCGGCAATGGTTGCCGGCCTGATCGCCGCCCGCACCCGGTGATCCGAGATGACCTGGCGCACCGCGTCGCGGTGCGCCAGTGGGTGTGAGCCGCTGTCCTCGTTTGCTCCCGGGCCCGAGCTCAGAGCAGTAGTTCGCGCAGCTGGCGGCGGGAGGAGATGCCGAGCTTGCGGTAGATGTTGCGCAGGTGGGTGTCGATCGTGCGCGGGCTGAGGAACAGCGTGACGGCGACCTCCTTGGACGTCGCGCCGGAAGTGACCTGGCCGACGATCAGCCACGCGACCTGTGGGATCTTTGGGCGCTGAGCGGCATCGGCGCGATCGACGGCGCTGCGGGAGCGTTGTACCGGAAGCACGGTCCGACCAACCGGCTCTCCGCCCTGGAACTGTTCGACCGTGCGCCCAGCGAAGACGACTGGAACACGCAATTAGCCGGTCAGACTCGACTGCTGATCAGCGCCGAGATCGCGCTGACCGCAGTTCGAGATGCCTGGGCGCGAACTACGGAGTGCGGGGCCTGAGCCGGTCCGGGGGAGTGCGGACGTGCTCGGTGAGCGTGAGTAAGGCGTCGGGGTCGGCGAGCGGACTAGGGTTCGCTATCGACTTTTTGCCGTTGTTCGACCTCCCGGAATGCCTCGAACGGCGGGTAAGCGTTCGCCCGAGAACTGACCGGAGGCCGCGGTCCGGTCTGCAGTTCTACCTGCGCTGACCTGCTGTTTTCGCGATCCAACGGCGGAGACGATAGACTCGCACAGCCGAAAGGCACGCCGCCTTAGCTCAGTCGGTAGAGCGCTTCACTCGTAAGGACGGGGTCAGCCCGGTTTGTCCTTTGATTCGCTGCACTGATTCCCCTTCTTTCCTACGCCGCTGGATTGCCGGGTGACCTGCATTTTGTGTGTTCTACCAGCGAGGATATGTTGGTTTGCTGGTGGGCCAGGCAGGCGGGGGGTGTTCGAATCTGCTGTTGTATGCCGGTTGGGGTCGGTGGGTTTCGCTCGGATTCGGCTGGTTTCGGTGGGGAAATTTTTACCGAGATTTTCCCGACTGCCGTGGAGTTGATCAGGCAGCTTCGGGGTTCGCTGGTTACTGGTCAGCGATGGTGGTCTGATGCTGGGCTGAAATTCGTTGGTATTCACGGCGTGTCGCGCTGTGTGTCGCGTGTGCTGTGGTGGGGCGAGTTCCTGCGCCGTGAAGGCTGTTGCGAGGCAGTCGATCACGTGGTTATTCTGGCTTCGCTATCTGAGCTGTCGATGTATCCATCGCAGCGCGACGTCGGAGGACTTGATCGGCGTTCCGGCTGATAACTGCTGCCCTGATGTTGGCGGGCTGTTGTCGTCGTCCTTCCGCCGCGCACGTGCGCGCATGACGCCAGGAGTGCTCACCTTAATGCCTGCAATCAATCGCGGCACGTACTTCGAAGCCAGATTCAAAACCAGCCCGGGGAAGTACCAGACGATCTATGACGAGAACGGCAAGCCTCGCCGGTACCCGACCAAGCAACTCGCCGAAACCGCCTGCAGGGAAGAAGAGATCGTCTGTCGGGTACTGAGTACCCGTCACGACGGACCGGTCCGGCTCTACGCCGGACTCATGGCCGTCCGCTCCACCGACCCTGGCCGCCGCCGCGACGCCCGCGCGGCGCTGCGGTGCACCGGGTAGGCTCCCGAATCCTCGACCAGTCGCCGCCGGACCAAGTCGCGGTCGGTGATTCCCGCCGTGGCTGCCCCGGTGTCGAGGGCACCGACCGGCTATCGCATCGCACGGGCGCGCCGCGACGTCGAGAAAAACTGATGTGCGACGTGCGGTTGAAGCACCGAAAACACTAGCGCCTCAGGGGCCTGCCATGCCCAGCTGGGAGGAGCTCATCGCGAAGGCCAAGCGACTCGGCCACGACCCCGACCAGTTGTGCGCGCTGCGTGAGGAACTCGACAAGCTCGACTACCGGAGCCGCACCGAGTCCCAGCGGTACTACCAGCTGACTCTGCTGAGCCGAGAGCCCGGTAAGTTCCTGACCGAGGCGGAGTCCCGCGCTCGGATCGCCCGCAACGTCGCCCGCGCCAAACTTGAGCGTGATGCGCACGACGCGGCGCATCCGACCATCCGGATTCCGTGCAGTTTGCTCGCGGGCTGGACATCCAACACCAGCGCCATCACTGGTCCGAATGCAACTGCTGTGAAGGTATCCAGCGCGAACGCTGACCACCAGAACCACTGCGGTACAGACGTTATCGGCGGTCAGGCGGGGGTACGTGCCCTATATCGCGTCGGCATGCTCAAGAGACTTGAGAGGATGCGTGTGGATCCGTCCGGTAGTCAGCTCAAGGATCTCTGCCGTCTCTTCCGTCAGTTCGACGATCTCCCCGGTCAGCGGGATCATGCCGCCGCCCCAGGAGCTCCTCGGTCGGGGCCCGATCGGGCCGATAGTCATCCCATATACAACCTGGTCTCCGACATTGAAGTCACTCACGCGATCCTCTTTTCGTCACGGAAGAGCAGCCGCCACTGCACTCGAACGCGTGTGCGATCCTACGGAGGCGCGCCTGGAGAGCCCTCTCGGCCGGGTCTTTTCCCGCCGCCCCATCGGTGGGGCTCTTGATCTTAGGGGCGAGTGGAGGAAGGAGGTAGGTGCGATGTCGAAGTCAGGTGGCAAGGGCGGCTACGCCAGCGATGGGAAAATGACGGCGGCCAGGGCCTCTGCCATCCAGAGCGCCGGGGCCAGGTCTCCGGGCAGCTCGACCGCGAAATCGGGATTCGCCGGCCGCGCCTAGTCGGCCGCAGCCAAGAATGGCACCGGCGGATCCGGGAAGAAGTAGCAACAGCCACAGCTGTGAGCCCCGAGAGAATTCTCCCTGGCTCACATCCTCCTGGTTATTGGCGCCAGCGCCGCAACCATCGCGGCGGTTCGGGTGTCGGCGGTTTCGGGGTGGAGTCGTCATCGAGATCGACTGGTGCCCGCGTGGCGACGGGAGGCGCCGGTTCGTCCGGTTCTGGTATTTGGCCATCGGGTGTGTCGAAAGTGATCGGCAGAGCGCCATCTCCGGTGAGGTGGCTTTCGAAGCCGACAGCGAGGTCACCCACTGTCCGTTCGGCGATGGTGGCGGTCACCTCGTCGGCGTTCCCGCCTTGGGTCAGGTGATCGAACATCAGATCGGCCAGTGTCAGATCGGCGGTGTCGTAGTCCAGGTGGACCGACACATGCCGCAGCGCCGGGCCGACGTCGCCGAATCGGGTGTGGGAGCCGGTGACCGAGCCATCGGCCATCAGGACCCACACCGCGGCGGCGGAGCGGTCCGCGGCTAGGCGCAGCCGCCCGGCCAGCGTCCCGGCCGGATCGCAGCCGAGGTGATCGACCACCTCACGCATGTTTTCGGCCAGGTCCAGGCGCATCAGCTGGCGGGCGACCTCTATCTCGGACGCGGCGAATTCCTCGGAGATGGTCTCCAGCGACAGCGCCGCAGCCCATGCCTGCCGCAGCCGGGCGTTCATGTCGGAATCCCAGTAGACGCTGCGAGCACGGCGGTGCCGTTCGCGTAGAGACTCGCGCCAGTCGAAATCCGGCGCGGTCAGCAGCGTCCGCAATATATCCACCGCGGTGGTGTCGGTCGCCCGCACGTGCAGCGGAATCAACTTGCGGCATTGCCCCTTGATCGCTAGCACGCTCCGGCCTGCGTGATCGGCGATCTGCTCGACCGGCATCCCGGTGCGCAGCAACTCGACCAACTCGATGTTGCGCTCGTCGGTCCACCACTCGTAGGCGCGCCGAGGCGCGGTCCGGTCAGCCATCACAGGCCCCTCCCTGCACTAGTTTCCCTGTCGTGCACCGGATTTCCGGCACCCAGATTCATAGTGCCTCCCTGACGCCTGCGCTGGTCGACTCTTGAACAGCAGGTTCGGGGTTCGAGAGGGTGAGTTCCGCTACTGGCCTCTTGGCCGTCGATGCGGTCATGGCCGAAGCCGGACCAGATTGGGAACTAAAACATCCTCTGCTACGTCTGGGATATCGGGGATATCTCGGCATAGACTGTTGGGCATGGACACGAACAAGCGGGTGGTCCCCGACGAGGCGACCACCGACGACGTGATGAGCATCTTCGGTTGGTCGCGCTCGGAGGTCTCCCGGCGCCGCCGCTCTGGGGATCTGCCAGAGCCGGATCCGTGGCGGGGTTCGGAACGCAAGCCTCGTTGGGGGCGGGCGGCGATCCTGGACACCCTGGCCCGGATGGGCCGCCTGGACGGGGTAGTGCTGGCCGCGTTCGAGGGCAGCCTGGACTCCCCGGTGCGGTGGGCGCGGGCCCGGGTCGATCAGGAGTTTGTGCGGCTGCCGGAAATGAGTCTGCGGGGCGAGGAGCGCCGCACCCACCTGTACCGGGTGGTGCGCTACCTGCGTGCAGACGGCGGCCCCGCCTACGCCGACACCCCGGAGTTCCAGCTGAGCCTGTGCATCGCGGTCGAGGACCCGAACCCGCACCGGGTGTTCAACGCGCTGCTGGTGCGCGCCGAAGTCGCCCACGCCCTGGGCTACGGCCGGGGAGAGGCCGGCACCATCGCGGTGATCCTGCCCGATGACAGCACCGACCCGCAGCTGCGGGTCGCGCGCATCCCGGCCGAGTTCCCCGAGGACCACGTGATCAAGCTCGAACGGGTGCCCTCCGAGCAGATGCCGGTCGCGGCGCATCTGCTCGGGCACCCGGTACCGGCCTGGACCGAGCGGGAGATCACCCGCACCGCCATCGCGCGTTGGAACCCCGAGGACTGGGCACCGGAGAACTGGCCCGCCACCACCGGGGCGCCGGAGCCGGTCACGCTGGCGGTGCCCCGCACGCTCGTCGCCGCCGACGCCTTCCGCAACACCAGCGAGGCGCTGCTGCAACGGATCTCCACTGCCGCGATCACCGCACCGCGCGAGGTCCCGGACTCGCTGCGGCAGCTGATCCGCAGTGCTTGGGCCATACCGCTGTCGAATATGGCCCACCGCCGTGAGCTGCCCGAAGGCTGGGAATGGGTGTTCCGGCTGCCGGAATACGACTACGGCGGCAAGCATGCCGACATGTCCCCAGCACTACAGTGGCTCGCGGAAAGCACGGACGTGCCCGCCGACGCCGCCGAGTTCGCCACCCGCTACTTCGGCTACGACTCCTCGGTCACGGTGGCCGCGGTCGACCTGCGCGAATTTACCCCAGCCACCCGGGCCGTGATCGACGCTGCACTGCTGCCGGTCGATCCCGGCACGTCATGGCTGATCGAGACCCTGGACCGCCACCTGCCCGACACCAGCGCCGCCCGCCACTACTACCGGTGGGCAACCGATCCCGCTCCGGCCTTCCACCCGGCTGTCCGGGTCGCGGACCTGCTGGTGTTCCACATTCCCCGGATCCGATTCCCGATCAGCGATCCCGGCTACGTGGAGGTGGCCGTCTCCGGCCCCGAGCGGCACGAAACCTACGCCGCGGTCGTCGTTGACATCGACGGCAACCTGTCCCCGATCCCACTGCGCCCCCACAGCGAGGAGTCGGTCGCCGCCGCGCTCACCGCCGCGGTGTGGGCGCCGACCGCGGAGCTGACTGCTGGTGGCAGAGACGTGGTCGGCAAGGTCCCCGCCGAGGTTAGCCAACTTGTCAAACTCCTGAACACAGGCGAACCGCTGCACCTGAACTGGTCCGAACTCACGGTCGCCACCGGGCCCGGACCTGGCCCGCACGCCACCTGGCAGGATCTGCTTACCTGGTGGCCCGGCGACCCTCCCGTCGAACCCCAATAACCCAGCCTGCCCGGAGTTCCTGCCAGGCATACCACGCGCGAAGACTGACTGCTGTCGTGACCGGGGGCTTTACCAGTAGCCAAGGGACCGTCAGCAGCCGACGTGAAGGGGATAGCAGGTGCGGACATCAACCGGCAGTGGAGCAGACGGCTTCGTCGACAGCACCAGCGGGGGAGCTGCGGGCAGGGCGTGGTGCTGGCTGGTGAAGTGGCCGGTCCCTCCTGTGGCCACGACGATGACGCCGAGGCTGGCGATTCCGCTGGCGGCAAGGAATCCGAGCGAGGATACGGGAGCTGAACGGCCGCGAGACCTTCGATAGCGCGCCCGCACTGATTCACGAGCTGCCTGCGAGTGTCTGTAGCGGCTTGCAGGGTGTTGCACAGTAGCGTACTTGGATGCGACACTATTCGAACGTTCCGAAAGTTCGTTCGTAACGTTCGAAACGCTGAGTCCGAGGAGTATCACATGACCGTGCCTGTGTTGAAAGAACAGACCTTCCTGCCAGCCGAGGACAGCAAGAAGCTTGCCACTGTTCTCAGCTTCCTCGACGCACACGAACAGCGGCGGGGCACTGAGGCGCAACCAAGCTATGCGCTGGTGGGCATCGACGAACACGATCGGATCGAGCTCCCGCGAGAAGTGCATGCGGCGCTGAGGCAGGTTGTGGCTGCGCTGCTGGCTGGTCGTGCTGTGACTGTGGCGCCGCATAGCATGGCACTGACATCGCAGCAGGCAGCGGACGTGCTCGGAGTGAGCCGGCCAACGGTGAAACGACTCATCGAGAAAGGTGAGTTGCCTGCGGAGCGAGTCGGGACTCGACATCGGCTGCGGCTCGACGAGGTGCTGGAATATCGCACTACTCGTCGTCAGCGTCAATATGACTTCTTGGCAGCAACGGAGGTCGATATCGACGCTGAGGACGATCCGGAAGTGATCCGGGAGCAGCTGCGCGAGGCTCGCCGAGAGGTTGCTCAACGTCGAAAGGCCAAGGGCTGAAACAATCTCGGCATGTTCGCCGTCGTCCTCGATACGTGTGTCCTGTGGCCTAGCCTGCAACGTGACTTCCTGCTGTCACTGGCAATTCCGGACTATATCGGCCGCTATGGTCGGATAGACTCCTGGAAGAGCTGGAGTTTCACGAGGCCCGCAAGCTTGTGGAACGCGGTGATGCCGATCAGCAGACCGCAGCTGCTCGCGCCGACCGCCTCATTGGAATGATGAAGTCCTCGTTCGACGATGCCCTCGTGGAAGGCTGGGAGCCTCTCGAGGGCACGCTCGAACTACCCGATCCCGACGACGAACACGTGCTCGCTGCTGCGATCGTCGGTAGCGCTGGCGCCATCGTGACGAACAATGACAAGGACTTCCCGGCGTCCCGGGTGCCGAAGCACATTCAGATCCTGAAGCCCGCCCAGTTCGCGGCCGACACCGTCGCCGTGGACCCCGAACGCGCGCTCCGGGCTGTCGAAGCGATGGCCACGCGTCGCACCAAGCCGCCTGAGTCGGTGGACCAGGTACTGCAGAACCTGATCGATCGCTACTCGATGGTCGAGGCTGTCGACCTGATGCGCAGCATGCTCTAGTCACACCCCTTGTAGCTGACGTGATCCCAGACGCCGCAGGGCCGCAACCTCTTCAACGCGACCGTAGTCTAACGAGCAATTGGCCCCGCGGCACGATGGTCAGTTTGCAACCGCCGTACTGATCGCAAACAGTCCGCTAACCTTAGAGCAGTGCCTGATAGGCTATGGCCTGTTCCGACTTTTTACTGAAACCGTCGTTCGACGTTCTGAGAAGGCTGTTTTGGTGGCTGTAGACCCTGGAGTGTGGCACTGGTTGACGCCAGTAGGTTGGCGGACGATCATGTCGCTAAACACCTGTTTTCGCAGTTCAGATGCTGGATTAGTAGTTATGCCATGCCGCTTCAGCTCAGTTTGTAGAGCGCTTCAGCTGTGCCGAAAGACTCGTCGTTCGGCCGCTCGGAATGCCTCAAATGGTGGGCATACGCCCTACCCAGATCCGGCTGTACACCGTGGTTCAGCTCGCCAATTTACCACCGCTGACCTGCTATTTTCGCGTTCCGGCCGTGGAGACGATAGACTCTGACCGCCAGACGGCACGCCGCCTTAGCTCAGTCGGTAGAGCGCTTCACTCGTAATGAAAAGGTCGCGAGTTCGATTCTCGCAGGCGGCTCCAGGTCAGGGGCTATTTCCGTTATCCGCGAGGCGGGTCATGGTGAGGCAACTTGCCAAGAACCTGCCAACGCACGGGGGCGGTTCCCGTTTTTCACCCGAAGAGAGCGGCCCCCGCCGCCTTCAAATCCTCGGGCTGTAGATCGACAGCGAGACCGCAGGGTCGTGGCCGTGCCACGCCGCGACGATGTGCACGGGGATGCTCAACGCCAGACATTCGGCCTTCTGGAGGGTCTTCAGCGCTCGCAGCGCGCTCGCCAGGTCGGCAGGCGGCGGAAGGTTGCGGCGGCTGGACTTGGACTTGGACTTGGGAAGGTTCTCCTCCGTCTCGTTACCAACCGCCACCCGGCCGCGGCGGACCCTCCTGACCCCGGCTCAGTGCCGCGGGCCAGTTGCCGGACCTGATTGCGACCCTGCACAACCTCGAGGCTGCATACCTCGAGTATCGGCGGATGCGTATCCCGCAGTGGCAGCGGGTGATTGCCAAGATGGAGGCCGACGCAGAACTGATCCGCTGGTTCGAGCCCGGCGTCATCCCAGGTTTGTTGCAGACCCCGCAGTACATCCGTGGCGTCCTGGAGACCGTTCACGCTCTGTACGGCGGCCCCGATGTGCTCGAGACCTCGGTGGCGGCACGCCTGGAACGGCAAGCGGTTCTGTACCGGGGCCGTCACCGGTTCCACTTCCTCATCGGCGAGCAAGCCCTGCGAACCGTCGTCGGCGGTCCGGACGTCATGCTCGAACAACTCGATCGGGTCATGGTGGCAATGACCCTGCCGCGCGTCGTGCTCGGTGTGGTCCCGCTCGACACCGACTATCGGATTCCACTCATGAACTTCACCATTTTCGACCGGAAGATGGTGCAAGCCGAGACAATCACGGCGCAGCTGACGATTACGCAGCCGCGTGAGGTCGCGTTGCATGAGCGCGCATTCAACGCCTTGGCCGAGCAGGCGGTAACCGGCAGCCATGCCCGAGAGCTGATCCGAGCAACGATGGACCGGTACCGGACTTCTTCCTGACTGTCCAGCAGAAAGTCCGGACCCACCCCGCCTTCCTGACCCACACCAGTCAGGACTTTTTTACACGAGACCCAGAAATGCTCCGAAACTCCTGGTACCGGAACGTTTTCACCTTGCCAGGAACCTGCCAAGACCCGCACGAACGGGCTGGATACAGCGCTATAGGTTGGACGCGCGAGCGCCCCTGACCTGGACGGGATGAACACCGGCGGATTCCTCAGTACGAAATCGGGCTCACTCGTAATGAAAAGGTCGGGAGTTCGATTCTCCCAGGCGGCTCCAACTTTCCTCTCGTTGGACGGGGTCGATGACGTCGAGCCATCCATGCGGTGGAGCGGACTCCTCGAGGAGTTCGTTGAGGGTAGGTTTCGTTGATGGCATGCCGTATCAGTGAGCTTGTGCTCGAGTGTCGCGATCCCGAGGCTTTGGCGCGGTTCTGGTGTGAGGTACTGGATTTCGTGGTGCTCGATCGCGAGGCGGAGGGTTGCATCGAGATAGGTCCGCGCGAAGGATTCGGCGGCGCGCAGCCGACGATCTTCCTCATCCGCAACGACGAGCCGCGGCATGGGCCTGCCCGGCTGCACATCGACGTCAACCCCACCGACCGTGATCAGGGCGCCGAGCTCGAGCGGCTCCTGGCCGCCGGGGCCACACTCGTCGACATCGGTCAGCCCGCGGAGGCGTCCTGGCACGTGCTCAACGATCCGGAAGGCAACGAGTTCTGCCTGCTTGCGCGCCGCCTCGACCCACTCTGACGGCTGTCGTCACCGATCTGGTCGATCGATTCTCGCGATCATCGGTAGATCGTGCGGCGATGGTCGATGTCGGTGATCAGGATTGTGCGCGACTGCTCGTCTATCCGATACAGAACACGGTACTCACCCCGGCGCGCTGACCAAATGCCATCCACTGGAGGTCGGAGTTCTTTGCCCACTCTGTGTGGATTTTCCGCGATGGCACCCATGACCAGCTCTCGGACCGCGTACCCGATTTCCAGGGGAAGGCGTGCGGTGATCGCCCGCTTCGCGGGCTTACTCCATTCGACCTTGTAGGTCATGCGACGCCAGTGTGCCCGTCAGCCCGGGCCCGGAGTATCGCGTCGATATCATCCGTAGAGAACGTCTCGGAATCGGCAGCCTCGCGAAGGTTCGCCATGGTCTGCGGGTTCGACAGCACATCCAGGGTTTCGGTGATCGACTCCCATTCGCCGACAGACACCAGAAGTGCGGCAGGCTTGCCGTTCCGGGTGATGGTGATGCGGTCGCGCTGCATCTCGACCTGGGTGACGAGTTCGGTTAGGCGGGTCTTTACGTCTGAAATCGGCAGCGTGTCCATAGTTGATATTTTAGTCGTTTTTACGACCATAAACACGAGGTGTGTGCCGGCAGGATGCTGCGGTATGGGACGGGTGTTCGAAGAGTTGGTGCGGGAGGCGTCGGAGACGCCGGTGGCGGGCTGGGATTTTTCGTGGCTCGATGGGCGGGCCAGTGAGCAGCGGCCGTCGTGGGGGTATCAGCGGCTGATGGGCGAGCGGCTGCAGACCGCGAGCGTCGCACTGGACGTCCAGACCGGTGGCGGCGAGGTGCTCGCCGGGGCCGGGGTGTTCCCGCCGACGATGGTGGCCACCGAATCGTGGCCGCCGAATATCGCCAAGGCCACCGCGCTGCTGCACCCGCGCGGCGCGGTCGTCGTCGCCGATCCGGACGAGCCGCCGCTGCCGTTCGGCGACACGGCGTTCGACCTGGTCACCAGCCGGCATCCGGCCACCATCTGGTGGGAGGAGATTGCCCGGGTGCTACAACCCGGCGGCACCTATTTCGCGCAGCATGTGGGCCCGGCGAGCGTATTCGAGCTGGTCGAGTACTTCCTCGGCCCGCAGCCCGAGGCGCGAGGAGGGCGCAACCCCGACGACGAGGCCGCCGCCGCCCGGGCCGCGGGGCTGCGCATCGTGGACCTGCGCACCGAACGGCTGCGTACGGAGTTCCACGACATCGGCGCGGTAATTTACTTCCTGCGCAAGGTGATCTGGATGGTGCCCGGCTTCACCGTGGACGATTATCTCGACCGTCTACGGCAGCTGCACGATCAGATCCAGCGGCACGGACCGTTTGTGGCCTATTCCTCCCGCACGCTTATCGAGGCGGCGAAGGCATGACACTGCCCTAGTCCCGCGAGATCGTGGTGCCGGTCGGGCCGTCGTCGAGGGGGTGCCCGATCGGCCGAGCATGCTGATCGAGTTCGATGCGGCGCGTGTCATCGGCTCCGTTGGCGACGATGGTCACCACCGGCCGACGGCCGGGGCGTTGGATTCTGACGGTGATCGACCCGTTTCGGGTGCGGTCGAGTTCGCTTGTGGTCGCCGCCCGCAGGCGCTGCCGGACATCGTCGTCGGTGTCGTCGAGCCCGTGTTCGTCGTATAGGATGACCTCGACGCCGCGGTGACGGGCGGCGCGGGCGGCGGCGGTAACCGGTGGGTGGGCAAGCTGCGGAGCGCGCAGCGCGTCGCGTAACTCGGCCTCGAGAAGTGCGCACTCGCCTCGGACGGCATCGAGGGGGCCGGAATCGGCGAGTTGTTCGAGGATCGGCCGGGTGAGTCGGCCGAGCCGGTGTAGTTGCAGGTCTCGCTCGGCGCTGGTGGCCGACTCGGCGGCCTCGGTGGCGACGCGGTGCAGGGTGTGCGCCCGCAGGTCGAGGATGGTGCCGGCAACCGGGCGGATAGTGCGGGCAAAGAATGTCGCGGCCAGGGGTGGTGCGAGGTAGAGGAAAGGGACCGCGAAGCCGTCGGCGGGTAGTCCGATCGCGACGATGAATACAGCGAAGACGGCCAGCATCCCGAGCCATGCGACGACAACCCGACCGCGCATGCACAGGAAGGTGCACACCGCCGCGGCGCACCCGAGCGACCATTCCTGCGCGATTGCATTGTCCGGCACCGGGACTACGGCCGAGACGATCCCATACGCCACCGGACCGCCCGCCACGACAATCGTCAGTGCGGCCCACAGCGGGGGCGGATCACCGGGCACTGCGAGCAATGCGATGGCTGCGCTCGCGGTGAGGACGAGGCTGCCTACGATCGGCCAGGGATCGGCGAAGACGATCGGGCTGCCGGCGAGGGAGGCGGCGTAGGCGGCGAGCACGAGGCCGACGATCAACCATGCTGCACGCGTGTGCATTCCGAGCAGGGTCCGGATGCCCACCGGGACGGGCGGATTCGCGTCCGGGTTGAGGTACCCGTCCGATATCGTACGGCGGTCGATCATCGGACCCGACCAGGTCAGCCCGACCGTGGTGCCCGCACCGGGCCGCGATGTTATCGAGGAACTGCCCCCCAGTAGTTGGGCCATTCTGCCTTGAATGCTGAATTCGATGCCGAGCCGGTCCGGCCGCCGCACCGTGGTATCGAAGCCGACGCCGTCATCGGCGACGATGACCCGGAGGCCACGGCCGTCGGCATGGATCTCGATGCGGCGTGCGGCACGAGATCCGGCGTGTCTCACGCTGTTACGGACCGCCTCGCCGGTCGCCGCCGCGGTGACGCTCACAGCCGCCGCCGGGAACCCCCACCGTTCGGCGTCCGGCTCGACCTCGAGGGTGATCGGAATCGCCGAGTCGATCTGCGTGATCACGGTGTGAACCCGGGCCGCGGTGTCCTGTGCATCCAGCACGTGCCCGAACGGATACTCGAGATCGTCGAGGTGGTTCAGGGTTCGCCGTGCCTGCCGCCGAACAGAATCCCGGTCGCCTCCCAGTGCGGCAGCGAGCAGCGTCGACATCACCCAGTCGTGGGTCAGGGAGGCGAACCGCGAGCGCTCGGTGGCGCGGGCACGAATGGTCGCCCGCGCGGCCGCGGTTGCGAATGCGTCGGCTTGGATCCTCTCGAGGAGCCGCCCGCTGCGGATGAACATCAGGACCGCCGCGACGAAGAGCAGGCTGTAGCCGTAGGCATACAGCAGATCGGGGACGAAGGGCACATCGACCTCCGGTGCCCGGCCTCCGTAGTTGACCACCGTGGCCGCGACGGCGTCCGCGGCCAGCATGAGCAGCGTCACCGGCGTTCGCCAGACGACCGCGGCCGCCAGTCCGGCCAGGGCAGGTGCATCGGCAAGCCACTGATCGTCGTGCAGTGGAATCCGCTGCCACGCAACCAGCCACGCCCCGAGCGCTATCGGGTAGCCCACCGCCGCGAGCATCGCCGCCCGGCGCATCCACGCCGGATTTCGGTGAAAGGTCAACGCGCCCATGGTAAGTCCGGGACCGAATACCATGATTACGGCGAAGGGAGTCCACCATGGCGCGGCAGCCCCGGACTGGCTCGCCGTATCGGGGACGACCAGGACCAGATCGGCCAGATAGCCGACGGCGACGAGGCGACCACTCAGGCGCACGAACCGGTCGGCGATTGCGTCGCAACCGTCCAGCCCTCGCACTAACCCGTCCCTAGTCCATCCCGCAGTCGACCGATCCCTGTACCTTACCCACTGGTAGCCGAGGACTTCGTCCGGTTCCGATCAGGCTGCCGTTCGCCGGGTGCCGCCACGGATTACCGAGATTCTCGGCCGAGTTCCTGAAGTGTTGCCGGGCGCACGATCCACTCGGCGTAGCTGTCCGGGCAGCACTCGACCGGTGTCGCGGTGACCTCCGGACTAGTCCTCCCAGGTTCCTGATTCCGGCCAGCTACCGTCCTGGCGGAACCGCCACTGCGCCCACGAGGCCGCGTTCGCCGCCATCGCCCCACCGGGCTGGAACGACAGCGTGTTCTTGTCGACGGTCAGCTGGAAATCGGTGGGTGGAGCCGGCGGCTGTGCCAGGGACTCGGTCCGGACCCGATAGTGGATGGTCGCCGAATCCTCCTGTACGCGTTGGATACTTATTCGCACCAGGTGCGGATAGATCTGGCCGCCCTGAACGGGCCGACCGGTGCGAATCGCCTCGTCGTACATCTCCCCGATCGTGAACGGAGGCAGGCTCGCATGCGCCGTGACGACCCCCGTGCCCCTGTTTACGACGTAGTTGCCCAGGCCCAGTCCTTGCCCCTCGGCAATTTCCCGCGCGGTGAGCTTCGGACGGCACACCCATCCCGACTCGAACGGGATTATCGCGGCGAAGTTCTGGCTCGGAAAGATGCGAGCCAGATACTGCCGTACGTGATCCTCGGAGTGAAGCTGCTCGACCACCAGCGAATCCTCTCTACGGCCCTATAGTTCCCGGGTTCCCTGTTCCGACCAGTTGCCGTCCTGGCGGAACTTCCATTCTGCCCACGACCCCGCTCGCGACGTGGCCGGATCGGGCGGCCGGGCATTGATTCCGAGGTCATGTGTCGGCACCATGCTCAGGGCGAGTCATGTCGCCTACTGTATGACTCGCGTTTGTGCCACGACATGGCCATGAAAGTTGGGCAGGTGCTGCTGCAGAAACGCGTCGAGCGTCGGGTTTTCGTCCAGGAATTTCGGTTTCAGCCGCGGGTTCTGATTAAGCCGCGACAGGACGAGTTCGACGATGTGGCCCTCGACGGCCGGGCTACCCTGCTGCTCACGTGTGTGCAGATAGCCCTGCACAGCAGTGAGGATCTCCCCACCGAGGTCCCGCTGCTCGAGGGCCTTGCAGATTGCCAGCAACCGGGAACTTATATCAACGGAAGTCAAAGTTCGGTGGAGCTCCTCGACCGTTGCAAAACGCATATGCACCGTACCCGTGACACGAGGTAGCAGATTGGTCGGGGAAAGCTCCCACGTGTGCCCGTCCGTGACGACCACGGTGGGTTTGCGCAGATATCCCCTGACCGTCCAACGTTCGTTGGTCTGACCTTGATCGCGATCCTCGGTGTGGCGTCTGGCGAAGGTGTCGATGATCTCCTGCTCCGGCGCCTCGAGGCGTTCTGCCGCGTCGGGGTTCACGTTTATGAGCGTCAGCCACTGCCGCTCGGTCAACGGTTCGGAGGCCGTGGCTGGATCCCATACCATCCACTCGGCGTGACCCTCCGCGTTGGTGGTGTATACGAGGTTGGCGACATGGTGCCTCCAGACCACCGGGGTGGTCGTGCCGTCCGGCTGTGACCGCGGCCACCGCATGCCGTCGCCGTTCGCGAAGATCTTGCGGGGATAGGTGCCCAACCGGATCAGTTCCATCGCCACCAGGTGCGACCGCAGGTTGCAGCCGTCGTCGGGGTAGGAGTGGGGTAGTCGGTAGTCGCCGGTCGGATGTTCGAAGGTCATGGTCCCGATGTGCTGGAACCACTCGCGCGCCGCATCCCACTCCACCGGCACCGGCGCGGTGCCCGATGTCCAGGACGGGAATTCGGTCGGTGATTCGCCGAACAGGTGGTCGATGTAGTGCTGCTCCTGCGGAGCCACCCTGCGCAGATCATCGATCAGATCGCGGCCATTGTTCTGCAGCCGGTACGCGGCCCGCACCGCCCACAGCTTTTGCGGATCGCGATCCAACTGCGCCAGCAATGCCAGCGCGGGCTCGGTGGGTGCGGCGCCCACGTGCTGGGCATACTCCTGCACGCGCGGCAGAGACTCCGGTTTCTGTCCGTCAGGAACCGCCGTGCGTGGCGGGGCAGGCGCATTCTCGGGCAATGCGAAGTTTGGTTGCCACCCCATCAACTGCTCTATCCGCAACATCTCGGCGTGGAGGAGCCGCTGGTTGTCATATGCATCGTGGAGCGCGTTGTACAGGCTGAAGCCGTATTCCTCGGTGAACGCCCGATCGAGCTGGCGCGCGTCCCGGCTCACCCTGGCTTGGCGCAAAATCGTGAGCACCCGGGGAACATCGACCGGGCCCGCGCTAGCGAACAGCTGCCCCAGGGCGTGCGCGTACGGCCGGTCGGACACGGGCACGAACCAGGCGTCGGACCGGGCCGCCTCGTCGGTACTCAGATCCGGAGCCTCTCGCGGGGCCGGACGCGGGTTCCACGCCTCCACCAGCCCGTGCTGGCTGGTCAGGGTGTGCTCGATCAGCCACGCCCCGCGCGGGGTCAACTGCGCCGGACCCTCGGACAAATCCGACCCCATCGGCCCGCCCTGCACCACCCGGCTGCGCGCCTTGTTCGCCAGGAACACCCGTCGTGCATCCACATTCGTATCGGACAAGCCCGTGAAGTGCAGCGCCTCGTGCCCGAGCTTGCGGGGGGTGGCCGAGGTCTTCCACCGCACCTGATCGGTCTCGGCGGCCGCATCGTCGGGCAGCAACCGTATCCGGGTCGGACGCACCCGGCCCGGATCGACCGGCTCACCCTCGGGCACGGCCTCCACCCGCACATATATCTGATCCCCGTTCGGCAACCGGAACCCGTGGTCGTTGACCATCTCGTCCAGCCCGGCCTGCGCGTGGGCCAGCATCCGGTCCCCGGTCCCCGGCGCGACCAGTTCCTGGTCCCACTGCATCCGCACGGTGAACTCCCGCACGAATCGGTCTCCCACCGGGATACGCCGTACCTCGTACCGCACCAACTGCTTTGCCCCATCCAACCGGCCGGGTTCGGGGGCCGCAAACCCCTCCGGCCGATCCCGGGGACCCCACACGGCGGGATCGGCTACCTCCACATCCACCACACGCACCGGCGCCGACTCCCGCAACGGCGCCCACTCCTCTAGTCGAATCGGCGTCGCACCAGGCGCCGGATCGAACCACGCCGCCGTCACCGCCGGCGAATTCCGCCACGACTCATCCCCCAGCACCGCCGCGGAACCCGGCCCCGGCACTCGCCCCGCACGCTCACTCGGTTTCGCCGCTTCGGCAGCGGGCTGTCCACCGTGTGCAGTGGATCCCGGCGCTCCGGCAGCGGGCTGTACGGATCTTCCGTGCGGGTCGATGCGGATAAAGACGAGCATGGCCGAATTCTGGACCATGCTGGGCGGCGGGCTATCCACGGCGACCCCGCTCTGGGGATCCCACCATACGGGTCCGGTGGCGCCGTACGGGTAGACGAGGGTGGTGGCGTGCCCGCTCTCGCGCTGTGGAGTTCCGTCCGGATTGAACAGGGGTGCGTTCGTTCGAGGGTCTCGAGCCTGCCATTCGTTGTGCGCAACCGCCGACCATCCCGGGCCCAGGTGCTTGATCCAGTCGTGCAATGCCTGGAATTGATCGGCTATCGGCCGCCCGTCGGTGTAACCCTCCCAGGGGCCGCCTGCCCACTGCCGGAGGCGGGTATTGCCGTCTTTTTCACCACGGCGACTGTCGATGGAGCCGTCGGGCAGACGGTCCAGCCATCGGGGCGCACTGACCAGGGGGCGGCCGTAGAACGAGGAAAGCCCGGCCAGCGCCGCATCGGCGCAGGCGATATTGCGGCCCGGCTGGCTCGTACCGCCGGCATTGATCAGCTTTCCGTACCCGTTGGTGCGTGGATCGGCGCCGATGAGGAAGGCGTTGCCATGGCGTAACGCATCCTCGACCGCATGCTGATCCGCGAGATCCGCCACCGGCTGCAACGCCCCGGGCCCGAATACGCGGGTGGTCACGACGTCGTCGCGGGTGAACGGCGTGTTGGCCTTGGCGATGTCGTTGCTCAGTTGCCGGATCTCGCCGGAACTCAAACCTTGATGGCTCGGCTCGGGTGGCAGTCCGAGCTGCTTGCGCAGCTGCCGGGTGACGTCGTCGGGATTCCACTGCCGGGAGGTATCGCCGATATGGATGTGCATGTCCGCCGCTGCCGGATCGGGCGTTCGCACCGGATCGACCACCAGGACGTCCCCCGACAACAGTTGCGCACCGTGATTGAACTCGAGATCCGCTGCCCGTTGGGCTCTTTCCCACGCCATATCGACATTTTCCGGGGATACGCCGTCGTCGGCGGTGATGTGCACCTTGACCCCCGCCACCGTGACCGGACCCACCGGGGTATCGGGATAGCGGCGGAAATCGTAGGCAGGCTTGATGTTCGGACCGTGTCCGATCGGCACCGGTGTGATGCGATCATCCTCCGGCGACTGATCGCGGAACGACTCGCGGAGCGGTTGCATCGCGTACTGGAAAGGCTCAGGCACCGAGGCGCGGGCGGTGGAGGCCACCGGTGTGCTCGGGCTACCGGCGGGCGCGGGACCGGCCGTAGCTGTGTCGGCCGCCAGCGGGCCGAGGCCTAAGTTCGGCTCGTTGTCGGCGGTGGTGTGTGGTGTCTCGCCGATGCGGGGGTTGGGGGTGCTGCCGTCGGCGTGCGGCAGTGTGGCTGCGGTCGCGGCGGCAGATCTCGAGGCAGTGGATCTGTCGGCGGCGGTGATGTCGGGGCGTGCGACATCGACAGTTGCGGTGCCGCGGCGTGGCCGCATGCGGGCGGGCAGGGCGGACATGCCAGGCGTGCCGGTGCCGCCGACCCGTTGTCCGATGGAGTCGTGCACCGTTACCAGACGCGAGTCGACGTGCTGTGCCGTGGATTCGGCCAGGTCGTCCGGTGCGAACACGTGAACCTGCCGCAGCGCGCCGCCGGTCGTGCCGCGGCGGTGTGTGTCGACGAATGCGGAGACCGCCGCGCTGAGCCGACCGGGGTCGGAATCCGGCAGGGAAGTGAATGCGGCAGGCAGCAGGCGCGAGGTCAGTGAGGTTCGGGGGTTGCCGTAGTCGATCCATACGACGGTCGCGTGGCTGCGGTTGGGGCCGGAATTGCGTGTGTGCCGCTGTGCCGCATCGACTATCGCGTCGTTCATCGGTTCGATCGGTCTGTCCGTCGATGCGTACCAGTGCACTGTCGACTCGGTGTCCACGTTGCCGATGCCGATCGCGGCGGCGCGGCGGCGTCCTTGCGCGTCCTGGTCGAAGGACAGCAGATGTACCGGGGGTTTATCGGTGCCTGTGTGCCGGGCGGTGACGGTGGCCTCGAGGTCCGCGGTGTGCAGGCCGGCCAGGACGGTCGTGAGGTTCAGCAGCCGGCGGCGGGAGCCCGCGGACATGCGGCCGGCGATGTTGAGCTCGGTGAGCTGGGCGATTTCGAGTTGCAGGTACTTGCGGTTCAGAGTGTCTCGTATCGGGGCGGGGATGCCCTCGCCGTTGCGCAGTCCGGGGAAGTCGGTGAGCAGACGCTCCTGGTAGCTCGGGGACATATCTTCGAAATATAGTGTCTCCCACCAGCGTTGGCCGTGTTGCTGCCACCAGGTCGCCAGGTCTTGTGCGGTGTGGTCGGAGTTGTAGAGTCCTTGGGGCGGGTGTGGTGGTGTGATGCGGTCCCGCGACCCGGCGGGTGCGGGGTGGGTGAAGGTGCTGTCCTGCCATGTTTTCCGGATGGTGCCGGTGGCGAGCTCTTGACTCCACTGGTCCAGCTCGGCCTGCTGCTGGTTCAGATTCTCACGCTCGGTCGCGATGGCGTTGCGCGTTGCGGTGTCCGATTCGGTGAGCGTGCTCTCTCTGGCGTCCAGGGCTCGACTGGTGGCGTCGAGCAGGATTTGCTGGTGTGCGATGTGGGTGAGCTGGCGGTCCAATTCGCCGATCCGGTCGCGAGGCTCGTTGAGATGATCGACCCGGATGAAGTTGTCGTCGGATTTCAGGCCCTGGCGCCGCAGCCAGTCCAGAGCGTAGTCGTTGAGTTCGGGGTGGGGCAGGTAGTGCCCGCTGCGGTCGGACATCAGTGTGAGCCGACCGTCGCGCACCATGATCTCACCGGCAGCGGTGACCGTGCGGCCGCCCAGGAACGACGCGTGGTTCAGTATCCCGGTCTTATCGTTGGTGGCATACAGGTTGCCGAACTCGTCTACCACGAAAATCGCCCGCCCGTCGCCACCGGGGCGGTCGGATTTGATCTGTGTGGTGTCGAACGGTAAACCATCCACGGCGCGGTACAGCCTGCCGTCCGGTCCCACGAAGAGCCGAAGGGCCTCGAGTTCGGCGGCGTCCAGATGCCGGACCGCGGTGTCGAATCCGGGCTCGGGCAGCCTGTCCGGCGTCCGCCCGACCTCTACCGGATCGAGCCTGGTGTGGACCATCATCGGCCTGGTGTCGGTGAGGTATCTCTTCTCTAGAGTCGCGCCATCCAGCAGTGGGGCCTGCGGTGAGGCCAGCACGCGGTCGAATGGTGGTGGGATCTGCTCGCGCGGTATCGCGGCGGTGGAGGTGCTCTTGAGCAGATCGAACGGATCCGGGGGACGGTGGGCGGTGAACAGGCCGCCCACGTGGGTGACGCCGATTTCGTAGTCGCCCTTGGGGGTGCGGCGTATGTATACCGTCGGTTTGTCCGGGTCGACGACGGTCTCGAACATTCGCCCGTCCGGGTGCACGCTGGTCACGTTGACGCGCAGGGCTCGGGCGGCCACTTTCAGGGGTGCGTCGGCGACGTGCGGATCGGGTGATTTCGCGTGGACGGACAGGTCCGATGCCATGAGTTGTTTCGAGGCGGCCAGCGAGCGGTCGAAGTCCCGGCGCCGCTCGAGTTCGTGCTGCCACCCGTCGTCGTCGATCTCCCCATGCTGCCGCTGGTTGTCGGCCGCTTTGCGGATGTCGGCTTCGCGGCGTTCGGAGGCGTCCTGATGCATGTCGATGTCCATGCGGACGTATCGGGCCTCGGGAAGTTTCGCGATCCGGGCCATGGTGGTGAACAGCGCATCGCGGTCGGCCTTCACCGGTTCCCAGCGCGGCGGCATCGGGAGGCGTTGCGGGTCCGTTGCCGAGGTGGTTGCGTCGTCGTGCGGATCCGTTGTCGTGCTGTGTGATTGGGCGGCAGCGGAGGAGCTCTCGCCGGTCTGTTCGTGGTGTGGGCCGAGGCCGATCTTCGGTTCATCGACGGGTGTGGAGGGCGGTTCGATCCGGGTGTGGTGGGCGAGGTTGTCGGCGGCCTGGTTGGTGTCCGCTGGGTGGTGAACCGGAATGCCTTGTGCGTCATAGATAATGGCGCGGGTGCGGGCGAGGTCGCGCAGGGGGCGTGGCGGGTAGGGGTGTTCGGTGCCTTGTCCGCGGTCGATGACGGTGATGACTCCGCTCTCGTTGACCAGGAGGTAGGTGTGGGCGCCGATGCCGTGGTCGTCGGTGCTGGTGTAGTCGTCCACGACCAGGGCGACCGCACCGTGGCCGAGTTCGAGGAGTTCCTCGGCGATGGCGGCGTAGTCGGCGACGGGTTGCAGGCGTGCGCCGGCGTGGGTTTCGAGTTGTTTGGTGGTGACGCCGCCCGGGCCGACGGGAAATTCGAACTCCTTGACGGCGGGGCTGTTGGTGCGGCGTTTGAGTTCGGTGATAGTCCTTGGGGCGCAATCGTTGTGGTTTTCGGTGGTGCGCGGTGTCGTGTCGGGGTGGGAGTGGGCCGCGCTGCCGCCGGAGATTTGCACGACGCTGCCGTCCCCGCGGGTTATCGCGAGAGTTGCTGCGGCGAGGCGTGGTTGGAGGAAGGCAGGGAGATCGCTGGTGCTGCTGATCTGTGGTCGCTCTGGAGGGTTCGTCTGCTGCCGGTGCGGGGTCATGCCGCTGCGCGGCTCGGCTCCCGCCGGCTGAGTGGATGGTCCGGTCGCCGAGCTGGCGGATGGGCCTTGACCGCTTGCTTGGGCGCCGATGCGGGCGCCGGGGGGTGCTCCGAGCGTGGTAGCAAGGCCCACCTGGCTCTTGACCTGCTCCAGCTCGCTGAGTAGATGGGCATGCGCTTGCAGCCTCTCGGAGGCGGTGCTCGCGTCGTCAGCGGCTCGGCGCGCGTCATCGAGCCGTGCACCGAATGCGTGCAGATCGCTGCCCTGAATACCCATTCCGGTACTCCCACCCGGCACGGTGCCGCGCATCAGGTCGGCCGCCAGGGTACCGGCCTCGTGGTCGGCGACGCTCATGCGGATCGTCCCGAGCGTCGCGGTCTGGTCGTTCATGGCGTAGTAGAGCCCGAAGTTGTGGGCGACGTCGAGTACTTCGTGCAGGGTGTGGTAAGTGAACTGCTGGGCGTGGTTGAAGTGCAGCCGCCAGAAGGCGAATATACCGTAGGCCGTCGCACCGGCCTCATACTTCGAGCCGCCGAACAATTCGACCAGCTTGAGCATTCGCACAGCGGTAGTTGACGATCCGGCCCACACCGGTATCCGCCGCTCGCGCGCCACAATGGTCGAATCGGCGTTCTCATCGCGGGTGGGCTTATGGAATTCGGTGCTGCCGTCGGGGCGAGCGATCGGGTTCCAACCTCGATCGGCCGACGACGCTGTCCGGTAGCCGCGCGCGTCGACCTCCGTCGTACTGTGGATTTGCTGCTCCGGTCCGTCGGGCAGCATGCCGGTACCGTGCGTGCGGGGGGTGTAGTCGCTGTCGTCGAAGTATTCGGCCAGATCGTGCAGGACCATGACCTTCTCGCGCAGGTCGAACCGCGTGGGCTCGCGCAGCACCGCGAGCACGTGGTCCGGCTCGGACCAGGTCACGGACGTGAGGTGCGCCAAGTCGGGTGGCAGGGTGGTGCGGTCCATATAGGGTAGGTACACGCCATGGCGCTTGCCCGGCTCGAGCGAGGACTCGCCACTGGCCAGCTCGCCGAAGATGTCATCGGCGTTCGGTAGATCCGGAAGTCGACGCCAGATCCGGGCCAGGAGCACATCGGTCAGCTCTTCGACGTGGCCGTCTGCGAAGATATCCTGCGCGAGCAGCTTCTCGTTGTGCCGGTTCGGCTTCGCCTCGACCCACCCGTTCACCCCTCGGGCCAACTCGGTGGCGTTGTTGTAGCTCGCGTGGGACCGCTTCGCGCCGAAGTCCGGGTGCTGGCCGATGCTCCGCTCGAGCAGTTCATGATGACCGCGGTGGCCCCCGGGCTCGACAATCATCCTCCTTAGCCTGACCTCGATCTGCGTGAGGTTCTTGTTGAACTCGTCCAGTTCGCGCTGGCTCAACACGCGCACGCCGGGCACCGCGCCCTTCTGCTCCGTGGCGAGCTGCTGTTTCACCCCTTCGATGAGTTCGGCCAGATAGCGGCGCTGACGCGAGAGGACCTCGGAAGGCGCCTCGCGCTTCATTTCCGCGATCTCGCGCTCCGCGGAGAAACGTTGGTCATCCAGCGCCCGTGCATGCGCAGCGGTGCGGGCCCTCGTCCGCACCCCCTCACCCGAGTCCTGTTCCGCGGCTGTGATCTCCGCCGCGAGGCTGCGCTCGCGTTCGGTGATCGCGTCCTGCACCTCGCTCTCGATCGTGCGGCACTGCGCGCGGAACTCCTCGGTCAGGTTCCGGTCTCCCACCTCGAGTGCGCCGATGCGGGTGTCGCCGAGGATTTCGGTGCCGATGGGCAGGTGGCCGGGGACGGGTTCGGAACGGCCGGTGGCGGGGTTGAAGATCACCGCGGTGGTGGAGTCGAGGCCGGGAATGTGGTGTTCCTCGAACGGGACCTCGGCTTTGGTGGTGGGATCCCATACCCGCAGAGCACCGCCCCGGTTGTGCACCACATAGGCGTGGGCGCCGATGTTGTGACGGTCGTTGGGGCCCTTGCGGGTGACCACGACGGTGGCCATGGCGCGGTGGCCCAGGCGGATCAGGTGCTCGCCGACCTGCCGGGGGTCCCGGAACCTCTGCAGGGTGCCCGCCGAGCGGTCCTGGAAATCATGCGCGCCCATGCCGTGCGGCCCGACCAGGCCCGAGGGCGGGGTGATTCCGGCGCCGGGGTATTCCTCGGCGGCGTGCGCCAGGGTTTGGCGTCCACAGTCGTTAGTCAGGGGTGTGTCGGCGGCACCGTGGCCGACGTCGTCGGTGGTGGGGCCGGTGTTGTGGGGCAGGTGCTCGAACTTGATGTTCGGATCGTGTCCGATCGGCACCGGTGTGCTCGGGTTACCGGCGGGTGCTGGACCGGCCGTACCTGTGTCGGCCGCCATGGGGTTGGGGGTGCTGCCGTCGGTGGTGTGTACGACGGTGCCGTCGTCGCGGGTGGTGGTGGGGGGTGTTGTGGCGAGCCGGGGTTCGGTGGTGGTCGCCCCGGGTGATGCGGTGCCGGGGGTTGTTGTGCTGGTGCGGCGTGAGCGGAATGGGAGGTGGAGTCTGCGGGCGAGGCGTGAGGTGCGTGAGCTTGTGGGGGCGTCCGTGTCTCGTGAGCTTGTGGGGGCGTTCGTGTCTCGTGTGCGGGAGAACAGGTGGGAGAGTCGTCTGCGTCTGCTTGTGCGCTGGGGTGGGGCGGGCGCGGTGTGGGTGGTTGAGGTGGGCTCGGTGGGGGGTGCCTGCTCGGTGGTGTCGGTGGGTGGGTGTTCCGCGGTGGTGTCGGTCGTATCCTCGTGTGCGGCGGGTTCGGTTCGTGAGGGCTGCTGCTCGCTGGGCTCGCTGGTTCCGTGATTCGAAAGCGTATGTGCGGATGGGGAATCCGGGCGGGTGGGTAGGTCGATCTCGCCGAGCAGGATGATCTTGCCGTCGGCGGATTCCGGGAGGACCTCGGTGATGTGGTAGTTCAAGCCACGCGTCAGCAGGAGTTCGTTGATTTCCGGGATCTCGCCGTCCGCACCGATGTACACACCCTGCACGCCGATCGGCAGTGCCAGCCGCAGGCGGTACTTGGTGGCAACGACGTGGGGCCTGTCGGGGTTGAGCGAGGTGGACGTGTAGCCCGCTTCGTGCTGAGGAACTTTCATCAGCAGGTTCGGGTCACGGTTGCCCAACGGTGCGCCGTCACTGGCGGTCAGGAATCGGATGTGCTCCAGATCGCGGGTGACGCGTATCGGTTCGGTCAGCGGCACCGTGCGTCCGGTCTCCGCATCCAGCAGTGCGATGGTGTGCTCGAGGAGGCTCGGCTTGTCGATATCCCCGAAATTCCTGCGATAGTTCTCGTACAGGCGAACATAGAGCAGCGAATCGTTGAGGATCTCCTGTCGTCGGGCCATGGGCTGTGGGTGGGACATGATCGCCTGGACCGCCTGCTGCTGGGCGGGTGTGCTGCCCCCCCCCGCCCATAGCCGGCGGGGCGAAAGCCCACGGATTCTCCAGCAACTCGGCGATGTCCGCATTCGCCTGGAGCTCGGCAATCCGGTCGGCGAGTGTGCTCCCCGGGGGGATACTCCGCAGCAGATCGTTGATGTCCGGTGACTGCTGGTAGTTATGCAGCACATGTCGCCCGTCTTGCGACACGCTGTCCCAGACGTCCAACTGAGCGCGGCCGAAGTTGAGGGCCTCGTCGTCGGTGCGGAATTCGCGCACGCGATTGACAATGCGGCGCTGATCCTGCGGGATGTCCTGGGCTCGGGAATGGTCGCCGACCGGCTCGTGGGTCGTGCTCTGGTGTTCGGCTGTGCCGGTGTCGCCGGGGGATTCGAATGTGTCCAGGATCGAGTGCAGGTTCGCGGTGAGAGCGGAATGTAGTTCGTGGTTTGCGGCCAGTTCGAGCAGCTCGGTGCGGGTGACCCAGCGTGCTTCCTCCGTCTCGTTCCCGTCCACGACCGGATCGAATTGTGCAGGGGCATCGGCTGTCAGATTGGTGTATCGCCAGCCGAGCGGTCCCCGCACAACATGGGTACCCGCGAGGACGAGGTTGGCGAGATAGTCCTCCGCCGCGCCCAATTCCTCGATGGTCTCGCGCGTGGCGCCCTGGGCCGGTGTCTCCTTGGAGTGCAGGGCCCCGCCGGGCAGCTGCCATTTTCCCTGGGAGAAGCCGGGTGCGGACTTGGTCATCAGGAACCGTTCGTTCAGCTCTGGATCGAGGTGTCTGATGAGTACGCCGGCCGCGCCGTATTCGCCCCATAGGCCGGGAGCAAGGAAACCGTCACCGGATCTGCCCGGATGCTCTGCCAACCTGAACGGACGTTCGCCAGGCGACGGCATGTCGGCCTCGGGGGAGGTGTCGGCCTCGAGGGGGGTGTGCGATTGTTGCCCGGTGTCGGCCGCGCGCTCGTGTGCGGTGGGTTCGGTTCGTGATGCGGGGTAGTGGATCGTTGTGCCGGTGACAGGTTCGGTGCGCGGATCTGGGCCGTCGCCCACGATGCCGTGCAGGACGGTGATTCCGTCATCGGACTCGGTATCGACGTGGGTGATCCAGTACGGAGTGTCCCGGGCGAGCTGGAGTGCATTGTGGAATTTGTTGTTGCTTTCCCTGCCGAGGTAGATGCCCCGCGTGCCGACCGGCACTACCAGTTCCAACCGGTACTTGGCATCGCCCCGCAGGTCGTCGGGTATGTCGGGGCAGAGCGAGAGGGATAGGTAGCCAGATTCTTGCTGGCGGACACGGAGTATGTTGCCGCGCTCGTCTTTCGCCATGAAGTCGATGCTGTTCAAGGCGCGCACGGCCAGGATCGGCGTCGTCAATGGCAGGTCGAGGTCGGTGCCCTGATCGAGCAGATCGATATGCTGGCGAACGACCTCGGGTTGGGGGTCCCCGTAGCGGGAGAGCATTCGGCGATAGATCATGGCATCGGCGCGGATCTGCGCCAACCGCTCTTCGGGCGAAGCGTGGGACTGGACCTTGACCAGCTCGTCGCGCCGATCGGCCGCGGCGGCGGGATCCAGACCCTCTGGGTTGCTTGCTATCAGCCGGTCGATGGTGAAGTTCTTGCGGTACCGATCGATCAGGGCGGGCAGTTCTTCCCCGGCGGCGATGCTCCGTAGCACGTGGTTGAGCAGCGATGCATTCGTGTGTGCGTGCAGCGCGAGACGCACATTCTCCGGCAGCTCGTTCCAGCGCGACAGCTCCCCGGTGCCGTAACGGCTGCCGGCGACGTCGGTGCCGAACCGGCGCACGCCGTCTTGGACGTAGCTGTCGTTCGGGTCGTGGATCCGGGCGTGGGGCACCGCTGGTGTGGGTTCGTCGCCCGATGTCGGCGGGGAATCGAAAACGGCGTGCAGAACGGTGACATCGTCTTCGGGGTCGTGCTCGACGGCGGTTATCCGGTAGCCCGGATCACGCGCCAGTATGAGTTCGAAGTCGTCTTCAATGAGGCCGTCGAGACCGATGTAGGCGCCTCGCGCACCGGGCGACACGACCGCTTCCATGCGGTATTTGGCATCGCTGAGAAAGCCGAGGACCTCGTCGTTGAGCGAGAAGGCCATGAAGCCGGGTTCGTGCTGGGGGACATCGACGATGCTGCCGTTCTCGTCGGTTTTCAGGAAGTCGATGTTCTTGAGGCCGCGGATGAGCCGGATCGGCTTGGGTAGTGACAGCACGCGATCGGTCACCCGATCGAGCAGGGCGAGGTGCTGTCGTAGGACGCTCGGTGTGAACCCCCGGCCGAAGTGTCGGCGGTAGGCGGTGTCCCATTGGCGATAGCGGGCGGCTTTGGTCCGGATCAGCTTCCACCGGGCCTCGGGTTCCTCGTGATTCATAAGCTCGTCCAGCGCCTGTAATCGCGCGGTGTGGTTGCCGCTCGGGGCGTTCAGCAAGACGGTGTGCTGTGCACGCAATGTGGCGAGATTTGGAGTGGACTCGCGTGAGCCGGTCAGCAGATCTCCGATCTCGGCGACATTTGGAGTGGTCCTGCGTGAGCCGGTCAGCAGATCTTCGAGCTCGGCGGCCTGGCGGAACTCATCGACGAAGCGGGTGAACCCATCGCCCGACAGGTTCTGCCGCAGCAGTTCGTTGAGCACCGGTGTGGCCTGCCACATGTGCAGCGCGGTGCGCTCATCGTGCGACAGAATGTTCCATATGCGAAGGTGCTGAAGCCCGAACATGAGACCGGTTGCCGCGTTGAATCGGAGCACATCACCACTATCGAGGCTACCGTCGTCGCTATCGCTCTCGTCATCACTGGACTCGTTGTCCGACGAATCGTTACCCGGATGCGTTGTCGTGCTGTGTGATTGGGCGGCGGTGGAGCTCTCGCCGGTCTGTCCGTGGTGCGGGCCGAGGCCGATCTTCGGTTCATCGCTGGGTGTGGATGGTAGTTCCACCCGGCCGTGCAGGACGGTGACGCCGTCTTCGTAGGTGACACCGGTGATCTTGTAGGGGGTCTCGCGGGCGAGCACGAGTTCCTGGTGCTGGGGATAGACGCCATCGTTGCCGATGTACAGGCCTCGGGCGCCGGGCGGCACCACCAGTTCCAGGCGGTACTCGGGGTTGTCCTCCAACTCCATGTCGAGCATCTTCTTGGCGCTGACCGAGGTGGACATGTAGCCACGTGAGACCTGGGTGACGCCGATGAGTTTTTCCGGTCCGCGCAGGCCGAGGGTGTCGCCCCGTTCGTCGACGGTGAGGAAGCTGATGTCGTCGAGGGCGCGCGCGACAACGATCGGTTCGTCCAGCCGCAGAGGTTCCGCGGTGGCCTGGTCGAGCAGGGCGATCTGGTCGTGGATGGCGTCCGTGTCGAACTCCCGGCCGAAGTAGGCGCGGAAGTTGTTGTCGACCTGTCGGTAGTAGTCGGCCTCGATTCGGACCTGCTCCCATTCGTCCCGGGGGCTTCGGTTGTTCAGGATCCTGTCGAGTACTTGCGTCAGCTGTTCGTGGTCGCCGGTGGGATCGGCGTCGACCGCGTCTCGCATGGTGCGCAGGGCGGAGACGGTGGGCACCGTGCCGTAGTGCTCGGTCAGCAGTGCGGCGACCTCGAAGCTGTCGCGTTGCGAATCGATCCACTCGGTGAGCTCGTCGCTCGACATCTGTTCCCACAGGACCCTGTTGACTACCGCTTGCTTCTCGTAGGTATGGACCGCCTGACGCACCTCGACGGGATGATGCTGCCAGGTGCGCAAGGCGTGGTGAGCGTAGTTGCCGGCATGGTCGTCGCGGCGGAAGCGACGGATGCCGTCGTCGCCGATGTCGCCGCGGTGTCCGAGCTCGAGGGGGAAGCCATTGCGGTTGTAGATGATTGCGCTGGTGTAGTCCAGATCGCGGAGTGGTTGCGGGGGATAGGAGTGTTCGATGCCTTGTCCGCGGTCGACGACGGTGATCTGGCCGCCCTCGTTGGCCAGGAGGTAGGTGTGGGCGCCGACGCCGTGGTTGTCCTTGGATGTGTAGTTGTCCACGACCAGGGCGACGGCGCCGTCGCCCGCGCGTTTCAGCTCCTCGACGATGCTGTCATGGCCGGCGAAGGGTTGCAGGCGTGCGCCGGCGTGCTCCTCGAGTTGTTTGCGGGTGACGCCGGTGAGGCCGACCGGGAAGGCGAACCTCTTGACGACGGTGCTCTTGGTGCGGCGCCAGAGTTCGTCCAGGGTGGTTGGGGCGCAGTTGTTTCGGTGCTCAGCAGGGTCGGCGGCAGGCTGTGGGTTCATGCCGATGCGGGGGCCGGTGGTGCTGCCGTCGGAGGTTTCGACGATGGTGCCGTCGGGGCGTGTGGTGGTGGGTGGTGTTGGGGCGTGCCGGGGTTGGGTGATGGTTGCGCTGGGGGCTGCGGTGCCGGGGGTTGTTGTGCTGGTGCGGCGTGAATGGCCGAATGGGAGGTGGAGTGTGCGGGCGAGGCGTGAGGTGCGTGAGCTTGTGGGGGCGTTCGTGTCTCGTGTGCGGGAGAACAGGTGGGAGAGTCGTCTGCGTCTGCTTGTGCGCTGGGGTGGGGCGGGCGCGGTGTGGGTGTGCTCGGTGCTCGGTGCCTGCTCGGTGGTGTCGGTGGCTGGTTGTTGCCCGGTGTCGGTCGTACCCTCGTGCGCGGTGGGTTCGGTTCGTGGGGGCTGCTGGTCGCTGGGGCCAGGATCCGGTAGCGGATGTGTGGGCGGGGTATCCGCGCGGGGCGGCAGTATCTCGGCGTTGAGGACGGTCATGCCCGTTGCCTCGTCGCGGCTCACCGAGGTGATGCGATAGAGGGTGCCGTGGGGAAGTAGGAGTTCGGTGAAATTGGCCACCCCGCCGCGTACTCCGGGTGCCCGGCCGATCCACAGGCCATGGCCGCCGACCGGAAGGGTGAGGTTGACGCGATAGGAGAATTTTCTGTCGTTGGGCATGGTGACCAGGTTGTGGCTGACCGAGGTGGACAGGTAGCCGAATGCGCGCTGCACGGTGCCCACGAGCAGTGCCGGATCCCGTTCTCCCAGCGGGGTTCCATGCGCATCGAGCATGAAGCTGATGCTCTCCAGGCCGCGCGCGAGGCGGAACGGCTCGGTGTGCGGCAGCGGGCTGCGCAAGGCCTGATCCATCAGCTCGATCCAGTGCCGGACACTGTCGATGTGTACCGGCAAACCGAAATATTGCCGGAACAGGTTGTCGTTCTTCGTGGCTTGGACGCTCGACGCGATCAGGGTGCTCAGCTTGCGTTCGGGAGCGGGGTCCTCGAAGATCTCGCGGAGTCCTTGCCAGGTCTGGCTCGCCCGGTCCGGATCCGGAACTGCTTGGTGCACGGCTGTTTCCCCGCCGTCGTACTTCGGTCTGAGCGCGGCGAGCGTCAGTTCGTTCGCCCCGGTCAATTCGGTCAGCAGCCGAGTGGTCTCTCGGGCGGACCGGTCTGCCTCGAAGACCTGCTGGAGGTGTGCGAGGCCTCGTCGCAGGGCGGTATTGGGGATCGTGACGCGCGAGTAGGCCCATACCGCGTGCTGTTGTACAGGGGTCTTTTCGTGCCAGCGGTTCAGCACGGTCACGCCGAAGTTCATGCCCTCGGCGTCGGTGTCGAATACCCGGACGCCGTCGGCATCGAGATGACCGATGCCGGGGCGGTCCGTCCAGGTCGATGCGGGGATCAGGGACTGGTGTCCGGGGGGTGGGGCGAACGACGCGGGGGTGTTCAGGTGTGCCGGGTCGATGGTGAACGGGGTGCCGTCGGCGGCCATGGCCACCCGCAGCTGTTTGGGATGCGCAGGAGAGCCGAACAGCAGCCCGAACGGCACGTCTGGATCGTCGAGTTGGATCACCTGGCGTGCGATATTTCCCTGCAGCACAATCAGATTCAGTTTCAGCTCGCGTGCGGCAACGGGTAGCAAGAAGCCGAGCATATGGTCGGTGCGTGCGTCCGGTTCGCGAAGGCCGTCGACGAAGGCATCGAATTTGGCCCGCCGGAAGTCGGCGAGTAACTGGTCGACCTCTCGACGGCGGTCCGTTTCGGCGGTGAGTTGCGCGGGTGTGTGCCGCCCCGCCTGATGCTCGGCGTCGAAAACCCTGCGCTTCTCCTGTTCCTCCTGTCTCGCTCGGTCGGCCTCGGGGATGGGGAAGTTTGGGAGCGCCTCGTCGAAACTGTCCTCCACGAGCTCGTCGGCCAGCATATTGCGCGCGTCGTGCGCCGACGGGAGGTCGATCAGTCGCGCGATGGCCTCGAATAGTCGATCGCCGTTGTCCGGCGAGGATTCCCAGCGCGGCGCGAGGTCGTCGGCGGGCAGTTCGGCACGGTTCCGCTCGGCCGCTGCGGATGTGAATGTGTATGTGTGCAGGATTGCCGGGAGGTGTGTCGTGAACGCTGAATGTAGTTGGCTCTCTCCGGCCATGGTGAGTAATTCGGTGCGGGTGACCCAGCGTGCTTCTGCTGTTTCGGTTCGGTCCACGATCGGGTCGAATTGTGTTGGGGCGTCGGCGGTGAGGTTGGTGTATTGCCAGCCGTGCGGTCCCAGTACGACGTGGCTGCCTGTCAGGGTGAGGCCGGCGAGATAGCCTTCCGTTGCGCTGAGTTCCTCGATGGTTTCGCGGGTGGCGCCTTGTGCGGGTGTTTCGTTGGAGTGCAGCGCTCCGCCGGGTAGTTGCCATTTTCCTTGGGAGGCGCGGGGTGTGGATTTGGCGATCAGGAACCGTTCGACTCCTTGTGGATCGAGGTGTCTGATGAGCACGCCGGCCCCGCCGTATCGGCCCCAGAAGCCGGGAGTGCGGAAACCGTCACCGGATGCGCCCGGGTGCTGTGCCAACCGGAACGGATGCTGTGGCGGCGAGGACAATTCGGTGAATGGGTGATCGTCGCCGTCGCTCTCGTCATCACTGGACTCGTTGTCCGATGAATCGTTACCCGGATGCGTTGTCGTGCTGTGTGATTGGGCGGCAGCGGAGGAGCTCTCGCCGGTCTGTTCGTGGTGTGGGCCGAGGCCGATCTTCGGTTCATCGACGGGTGTGGAGGGCGGTTCGATCCGGGTGTGGTGGGCG